>ENA-OSET01002267-OSET01002267.1-sediment-metagenome-genome-assembly--contig:-NODE-2267-length-18778-cov-75.079354_pt1 | contig 18778 bp, 19 predicted proteins | sample MGYA00237882_ERZ534229 | MGnify/ENA primary metagenome ERZ534229 (study PRJEB26408, sample SAMN06266212) | sediment metagenome | isolation source: Hudson Canyon methane seep mesocosm | place... | reverse complement strand
ATTTATCGTTTAGGTAAAAACTGCATAGGGTCTATAGGTTTACCATTTCGCCTAATTTCAAAATGAAGCTGATCTCGCTGAGTTCCTGTTCGGCCCAATGTGGCAATTTTTTGCCCTGCTTTAACATATTGACCATCTTTGACTAGAAGCCGCTTATTATGGGCGTAGGCACTTAAATACGTATCATTGTGTTTAATGATTAATAAATTTCCGTACCTAACCAAACCATTACCACTATAAACAACCTTGCCCGCAGCAGCTGATACGATTTCTTGCCCTGACTTCCCTGAAATATTAATCCCTTTTCGACCCGCCGCAGTTTTAGAATAGCTTGAGATGACCTTACCTTTCGTAGGCCAGCGCCACGAAATAGATTGATTCGAGGGACGTGTGCTTACTGTGGGTTTCTTAACAACTTTATTTGTTGTCGCTTTCTTGCTTGTTGTCTTTTTCTTACTTGCAGTCGTCTTTTTCTTAACCGTTTGTTGATATTTTCTGGTCGATTTAAATACTATCTTCTGACCAACAAAAATCTTATACGGTGAGCGAATAGTGTTTATTTTGGCTAGGGTTTTATAATCCATGCCATACCGCCAGCTAATAGAATATAAGGTATCGCCTTTTTTGACTTTATAAACACTAGGCGCTTTTGTTTGACTGACTTTTGCCTTAGTAGATTTACTATATTTACCAATAGGGGCAACTGCTTGTCCCCCACCTCCACAGGCCGTTAATAGCATTATGAGTAATACAAGTAGATATCTCATCATCTATCTCAGCAATATATACCCTAGTGTAGCCAATATAATGGTTAACCAACCAATGCGATCAACCCATGCATGTAGTTTGGCTTCTAAACGTTCACCGCCCCAACGCATTAATCCAGCAACTAAGAAAAAACGCATTCCACGACCAATTGTTGATCCAATCACAAAAGGAATCAATGCCATTCCTAATGCGCCAGATGCAATGGTAAATATTTTATAAGGAATAGGCGTAAAGCCAGCTAAAAAGATGGCCCAAAATCCCCATTGCTGAAACCATGTTTCGGCAGTGTGGTAGGCATGCATATAGTTAAGAGAAACTAACCATGGTTCAATAAACTGAAAAGCATAAGCACCAATAAAGTAACCTAGCAAACCGCCTAATACCGATGCCAGTGTTGTTAGCCCAGCATAAAACCACGCCTTATGGGGTTTAGCTAATGACATAGGAGCCAGCATGACATCAGGAGGAATCAAGAAACAGGAGGACTCTGTAAAGCTTACTAATGCAAGCCAATATGTTGCATATTGATGACGGGACCATTGCATCACACGTTTATATAATGCAGAAAATAGTCCCACTAAATCTGACCTGATAATAAGGGCACAAAACTAACGGCATCTAGTTCCGTTTCTTCAAAGGTATTGCCATTTCGATCAATCACTCGTAATGACTGACCTGAACTACCACCAACAGGAATAACTAAGCGCCCTCCTGGTGCAAGTTGTTTTAATAGTTCTTGAGGCACTTCTTCAGGGGCGCAAGTAACAATAATACCATCATAAGGCGCATTATCTTCCCAGCCCCAGCTACCATCACTGTGCTTTAGCTTAATATTATTAAATTTGAGTTGATAAAATCGTTCGCGAGCCTGATTTTGTAAAGGTGAAATACGTTCTACACTAAAGACTCTTGCCACCAGTCGTGACAATACAGCAGTTTGATAACCTGAGCCCGTCCCTACTTCTAGCACCTTATTTTTGGGTAAACCTTGTAATAAGATTTCCGTCATTTTAGCGACAATAAAAGGTTGAGAAATAGTTTGCCCATGTCCAATAGGTAAGGCTGTATCTTCATAAGCACGACTTGCTAAAGCTTCATCTACAAACAGGTGACGAGGCAATTCTTTCATCACAGATAAGACTTCTGTGCTTTCGATCCCCTGCTCTTTCAAACGCTTGATCAAGCGATCACGTGTCCGTTGTGATGTCATACCTATACCACGTTGATTAGGTGTCACTTAGAGACTCCCTGCAACCAGTTTGCAACACCATCAATTGCATCATAATGCGTTAAATCAATTTGTAAGGGCGTAACAGACACTGCACCACGATTAATAGCATCAAAATCCGTACCCGGTCCTGCATCTTCTTCTTCGCCCGCTGGCCCGACCCAATACATAGCTCGCCCTCTTGGATCAAGCTCTTTAATAACAGGTTCAGCCTTATGGCGGCGTCCCAAACGCGTACTTTCAAAACCTGTAATTTGATCTATAGGCAAGTCAGGTACATTTACATTCAAAATAGTGTCTGCAGGTAATGATGATGTTAATAACTGTGAAATTAACTTCTTTGCAGCCCAAGCAGCTGTTTCATAATGCGTTGCAGTATGGCCATTGAGTGAAATAGCGACAGCAGGTAAGCCTAAAAAGCGCCCTTCTATCGCAGCTGCGACAGTACCAGAATATAAAACATCATCACCGAGATTAGCGCCTGCATTAATTCCCGCAACAACCATATCAGGTTCATCGTCTAATAAACCTGTAATCGCTAAATGAACACAATCCGTTGGCGTCCCTTCAACACGATAGACACCACTCTCTAACTTATTAACTCGTAAAGGGTTTTCTAGCGTCAGTGAATTACTTGCACCACTACGATTTCGATCAGGTGCAACTACTGTAATATCACCGAGGCTAGACATTGCATCCGCTAATGCGCGAATGCCTTCTGCCATATAACCATCATCATTACTAATTAAGATTTTCATTCGTTTAAAAGTAACTCTCAATAAACATTTTCAAAACGAACATATACTAGCAGGAATACAAGGTAAAGGCTCACTATACCGCAACTATTAGCCCTATAGATGTCAATTTTTAGATCTATTTGTATTTCAGCTTTGGGTTTTACTGCTACTTTCTCTAAGCGTTATTGCTGAGCACTTAGATTTCTATTTTTAATTGAATAGTCTTCATCGTCAATTCATAAATCAGGTAATGGTAATAATTGCATTATTATTATAATATCGTCTGGCACGATTAAATTTCGCTTACATCATTCTTAGTCTAATTTAGTGCCAACAATGAGAAGGAGCTTATTGTCGTGCAAACACACTTAAATAATTTCAGGAGGAAATTAAATGCGTTTTGCAGAAGAGTTTAAAGACTTTGCAATGAAAGGCAATGTCGTTGACATGGCAGTAGGCATCATCATCGGTGTCGCATTCGGAAAAATAATCGCTTCCCTCGTTAAAGATGTCATCATGCCAACCGTTGGCAGTATGTTGGGAGGTGGCGACTTTTCAAACCTAAGCTATATTCTTGAACAGGCCCAAGGTGAAGTAGCGGCTGTTTCAATTAAATATGGTCTATTTATCCAATCAATCGTAGATTTTCTGATCATTGCAATGGCTATTTTTATGGCTATCAAAGTAATGAATTCTATGAAAAAGAAAGAAAAAGAAAAACCAGCAAAACCTTCTAAGGAAGAAGTATTACTAACTGAGATCAGAGATCTACTTCAAAAATAAAATTAAGGACAATAATTATGACAAAGCTATCTGGAATTGAAGGCATTGGCGAAGCATATGCAGCCAAACTTGAAGATGCGGGCATTACTTCAATAGAAAACCTATTAGAAGTCTGTTGCGTAAAAAAAGGGCGTACTGATATTGCGAGCAAAACTGGCATTAGTGAAAGGCTCGTTCTAAACTGGGTAAATCGAGCAGATCTATCTAGAATTAAAGGTGTTAGCACCCAATATGCAGATCTTCTTGAATGTGCTGGTGTAGATACTGTGCCTGAATTAGCACAACGTAATGCTGAAAACTTACACGCAAAAATGACTGAAGTGAATGATGAGAAAAATCTTGTTCGTCAGGTTCCATCAGCATCACAAGTTGAAGGCTGGGTTGCTCAAGCTAAAGAACTACCGAGAGTTATTACACACTAAGTTAGTCGCCTCATCATAAATACTAGCCTTGATACTGTTCAGGGCTAGTATTCTATTGATCTCCTAAACTAGCAATACATTTAACTAACCAAGCATTGACTTGCTCCACTACAATTCCACTTGCCTGATTAAGTGCAGTAGTCGCTCCCTGAGCATTTCTTGGTACAGCCAACACTTCTGTTGAAAACGCTTCATTCGCCAATACCGCCTTAGTATGGCTATCAATCAAATAGACACGTAGCGCGACCCGCCCCATAGAAGTGTCATTGTTTTGAATATGGTGACTAAAATCTAATAACGTCGTTTCTAGTGATAAATCTGCTGGTAAAATTTCTCTAGGTATAACAGCTGAAATAGAATAATTCTGTGACAATGCTTGCTGCAAGACGATTTCTAATAATTTAGCGGGACTGTCACTCCATCGACTATAGGCATAACTGTTATAGCCATACTTGCTGTCTCTATAAATAATATCTGGGCTCATCAAAGCGCGTGAACTACGAATAGGTGAGAGTGCTAATACCACAGCATTTTCAGCTTTATTTTCTGTTGAAATTCCTGCTATTGATAAAACTGGAGAGAGTGTATAAACCTCGATAGCTTGGCTTGGTTCTGGGTTAATGATGCTGCACCCTGTCAAACTAATAACAATGCAGATCAAAAAACTAAATAATTTACTTCCCACCTTGAGCCTCCTCTCCTGGTCCTAATTTAATCTGGCTACGCTTAAATAACAAATCACTAGGGCTATCATCAATACTTCTGGCAGTTTTTTGTAACTCAGCAACTAAACTATCCATTTGATAAAGAAGTTGTCTAAATAAAATGAGGCTTTGCTCTACTTCACCACGTATCTCCTGACCAATATCGGCATAATTCTGTTTAAAACTAGTAGCCATCAGCTCGACGCTACTCGAAGCAGAGTCAATTTCAACTAATGTCTTAGCAAATTGTGTTTCTATTACCTCACCATTTTTCTCTAATTCTTTGGTCATTGCCGCAACACTATCTGCAGCAAGAGTCACCTGCTTGAAAGCATCATCAATGCTTTTTCCTGCAGTGACCCCAGTATCGAGTAAAGTACTTATTTTCGGCTGTTGTTTACTTAATTCTGCAAGTAAAGACTTTGTTTCCACTAAGATATCATTAACATTATTTAAATTATCAGCACTTAACAAGCGATCGATTTTTTCTAAAACATCTGCTGAATTACTGGCAAGAGAATTTAAGGTTTTTTCGATATTGGAAAATGTTGATGCTGATTCTTGTATGACGGGAATGTCGGCCGTTTTACCCTGTTTGAGTATCGGAGAATCATTACCTCCTCCCATTAATTCAATAAAGGCTAAGCCTGTCACACCATAAAATCTCAGTGTTGCTTTTGTGTCTAACTTGACCGGAATGCCCTGTCTAATTTGAAGTAATAACTGAACCTGCTCAGAGTTATTAGGATTGATATCAATATCTATTACTGAACCAACATCAACACCAAGGTATTTTACTGAAGCATCAGTACTCAAACCTGACACCGATTCAGTCATATACACATGATAATAATCATATTGCTGATTGCCATCATGCTTGCCTAACCAATAAACAAACAGTGTTAAGCTCGCTAGCAATAGAGCGACGAATATTCCCACAAGTGTATAGTTAAGTTTACTTTCCATATCACACTCAAACGACCTAGAATTGCATGCTTCAGAGTTTAGCACGGTCGTCAGGGCAAGGCGTAATGTGCGGGTAATGGCCTAGCCCTTATCAAACATTGCAACACGGCACTGGCGTCCGTGCTAATCTCCCATAGGGCAAGAGGATAAGATACACTCTTCGTCGTTATAAACCTTTGAATTAGAATAACTAATCCTACAACTTTATGCCTAGAATAGTGTATCTTCTTCTCTTGCTGAATCAAGAAATTCTAGGTTGTTTGAGTGTCATCCTTATCTGTCCTCGCTTACCTCCAAAAAACTCCTTTATTTCAGGATGCGGGGCTCGGCAAACCTCATCCAATGTTCCTTCTACAATTACTTTTTTATCGGCTAACACCGCCAAACGATCGACCGTACTCCATATTGAGTCTAAATCATGTGTCACCATTACTACCGTTAAATCTAACATGGCTCGCAACTCAAGTATTAAAAGATCAAAGGCCTCAGCACCGATAGGATCCAATCCAGAAGTCGGTTCATCCAAAAATAATAGCTTCGGGTCACGTGCTAACGCTCTTGCTAATGATGCCCTTTTGACCATCCCTCCACTTAATTCTGCAGGATATAATTTTCCAACATGAGCGGGTAACCCCACCATATCTATTTTCATTCTGACTATATCACTGATTAGTGAGGCAGGCATATCGGTATATTCTTTTAAGCTAATCGCTATATTTTCTGCCACTGTTAAAGATGAAAATAAGGCTCCATTTTGAAATAAGATTCCCCACTGCTGACGCAACCAATCCTTATCCATATCACTACTCTGTGTAACGCTTTTACCTAGAATAGTTATCTCACCAGCCTGAGCTTGCAGTAGCATAATCATTTCTTTTAACAATGTTGATTTACCAGAGCCACTGCCTCCTAATAAACCATATATCTCACCCTGCTTAATATGCAAGTTAACGCCATCATGTACCAGATTGTCACCAAATTGAGTGACAATATCTTTTACGGTGATGACGGGAGTGTTCAAATACCTAACTCCGTTAAAATAACCGAGAAGAGTGCATCACATGCAATAACTAAAAATATTGCATTAACAACACTCACTGTTGTGTAACGTCCTATGCTGTCAGAGTTCTTTTCAACCTGAAAACCTCGAAAGCAACTCACTGTAGCAATCAATATTGCAAAAAATGGCGCTTTGATTAAACCAATCCATACTTGCTTCACATCCAATACATTCTGCAAACGATGTAGAAATTCAGTATAGGATAACTGTAAGTGAATTTCTGAAATCAACATGCCAGCAAGTAGACCAACAATATCGGCAAAGAAAACTAAAAGAGGTAAGGCAATAACTAATGCCAAGACACGTGGTATGACCAAGAAATGATGTGGATTGAACCCCATGGTTCGCATGGCATCCATTTCTTCCGTTATTTTCATCACTCCTAACTGTGCGGTATAGGATGAGCCTGTACGACCTGCTACTACAATGGCTGTAATCAGGGGTGCTAACTCTCTAGTGACTGAAATACTGATCATTTCAACGATAAAGATATTGGCACCAAATTTTTCTAATTGCACAGCGCCTTGGTAAGTAATCACAATGCCAATCAAAAAACTGGTCAAGGCAACAATGGGAAGAGCGCGCACGCCTGCTTCTTCAATATTTTTTATGATCGCACGATATCGAATAGTTGATGGGTGGAACAAAGATTTAAAAAAGACCAGTGAAGTTTCACCGAAAAATGATAAAAAAAGAATCATTTCGGTGATTAGACTCATAGCCCACTTACCTAAGTAATCAAGTGGAGAGAGGAGATAATGTTTTAGTGTTTTAGAAACACTGGCTGAGGGGATAACAAGATGCTGGCGTAATAAATTATTAAGCCGCTCATGTTTTTCAGTCACGCCTGTGAGCGTTATGGTACAGCTATTTTCCTGTAATTGATCGTGATACTTAATAAAAAGCATCATGCCAGCAGAATCTATTTCCTCAACAGCAGACATATCCCATAGTACTTCACTGTTGTGATAAGTCTGCGCTAATATTTCTAGCTGACGTACTACATTTTGAATTGAATTAACCGTCCAATCACCTTTGCTTTTGAATACCATGCCACTATCAGCATCCTGATAAACATCTATCTCAGCAGTAGGTTTATTTAACGGCATTTGTCTACCTTCCGTTTTGGCAAAATACCCGCCCATTTAATTCACAATGAGCGAGTATTAATCATACTACAATAGTTTGTTATCAGATTGACCGCCACCATAACTATGGAACTGCATTGGCTCGCCACCCGGCGTCACTTTAACTGCACAGTATTTAAACTCAGGTATTTTAGCTGAAGGATCAAGTGCAGCATTTGATAGTTTATTAACTGCAGCTTCGTAATAACAAAATGCCATAAATACCGCACCCGTTGGTACAGCTTCATCAGCACGAGCAATCATTGAAATTTCACCACGGCGTGTAGACAAGGTAATCATCTGACCGGGTTCAACACCCATTTCATCTAAACTAAGTGGATTAATGGTTGCAACCGCTTCTGGCTCAAGTGCATCTAATACATTAGAACGACGAGTCATTGAACCTGTATGCCAATGTTCTAACATTCGACCTGTAATCAATACAAAAGGATATTCTGCATCTGGACGTTCTGCCGGTGGCACAATATCAGCAGGTACAAATTTACCTAAGCCATTATCTCGCTCAAAATGTTCAGTGAAGATCACATCATCACCAGGATCGCCTTCTTTTAAACATGGATAAACGATTGAACCTTCTTTTTCTAGACGTTCCCATGTCATACCCGCCATAGTTGGCACAGCCTTACGAACTTCTTCAAAGACTTCAGCAGAGTCTTTATAATTCCAGTCCAAACCTAAGCGACGCGCCATTTCTTGAATAATCCATAAGTCTTGGCGTGCATCACCCGGTGGCGGTACAGCCTGTCGACCTATTTGAACTAATCTATCAGTATTGGTAAAAGTAGCCGTCTTCTCAGAATAAGCTGAAGCCGGTAATACAACATCGGCTAAATAAGCCGTTTCCGTCAAGAAGATATCTTGTACAACCATATGTTGCAATGCAGACATAGATTCACGAGCATGATTTGCATCAGGATCTGACATTGCAGGATTTTCACCCTGAACATATAGTCCTGTTAAATCACCGGCATGAATAGCTCGCATGATTTCAACAACCGTTAGACCTGGATTATTATCTAAATCACAGCCCCATAACTCTTCAAAATAAGCATGTGCTTTTTCATCATCAACAGGCTGATAATCAGGGAATACCATCGGGATCAAGCCCATATCTGATGCACCCTGCACATTGTTCTGACCACGTAATGGATGTAAGCCAGTGCCTGGACGACCAATTTGACCTGTCATCAAGGCCAGAGAAATTAAACAACGGGCATTATCAGTACCATGAACATGCTGAGAAACACCCATTCCCCATAAAATCATCGAACCTTGTGATGTCGCATACAATCTAGCAACTTGCTTCAATGTATCAGCAGGAACACCACAAATGGATTCCATCATTTCAGGTGTGTATGCTTTTAAGTGTTCTTTCATTGCCTCAAAGCCTTCAGTTCGTTCGGCAATGAAGTTTGGATCAATCAAGTCTTCTTCGATAATTGTATGCATAATCGCATTCAACATAGGTACATCAGTACCCGGCTTAAACGCTAAATGATGTGTCGCTTGACGAGATAAATCTGTTGAACGTGGATCCATCAAAATTAACTTGGTACCACGGCGCATGGCATTTTTCATCCATGTTGCACCGACGGGATGATTAACAGTCGGGTTAGAACCGATAATAACAATCACTTCCGCTTTATCAACATCTGATACTGGATTAGATACCGCACCAGAACCTAAACATTCTAATAAGGCGACTACCGAAGAGGCATGACAAAGACGCGTACAGTGATCCACATTATTCGTTTTGAACCCTGTTCTTACTAATTTTTGGAATAAGTAAGCCTCTTCATTACTGCCTTTAGCACTACCAAAGCCCGCTAAAGCATTAGGACCTTGTTCATCGCGGATTTTATTAAAACCATTGGCAGCAACATCTAATGCTTCTTCCCATGTTGCTTCACGGAAGATCTTATCAACATCATTAGGGTCCATCGAGAAGTCTGCTGATTTAGGCGCATCATCACGACGAATAAGTGGTTTAGTTAAGCGGTGTGGATGATGAACATAATCAAAACCATAACGACCTTTAACACATAGTCGACCTTTATTTGATGGTCCATCACGACCTTCAACATAAATAATCTTGTCGTCTTTTACCGCATAAGTCATCTGACAACCCACACCACAGAATGGGCAACCTGAATCAACCATACGATCAGGTTCAACAAGTGCTACATCATTAGCTGGCGTTAAAGCGCCTGTTGGGCAGGCCTCGACACATTCACCACAGGCAACACAGCTACTCTCACCCATAGGATCGTCAAGATCAAATACGATTTGAGTATGCGTTCCCCGCATAGCCAAACCAATAACATCATTATTTTGCTCTTCACGACATGCTCGAACACAGCGTGTACATTGAATACAGGCATCCATATTAACGGCAATACCTGGGTGTGAGCTATCTTCTTGAGGCTGATGACGTGCATCAAAACGTGGCAAGCCAATATCTAACTTAGTCGCCCAATAATCTAATTCTGAATTTAAAGTATGCGGTTTTTCTGATACATCAGACTTTAATAACTCAACCACCATTTTCTGTGATTTAACAGCACGATCACTGTTCGATTGAACCGTCATGCCTTCTGTTGGTGCTCGACAACATGATGGAGCTAATACACGTTCCCCATCAATTTCAACGACACATGCTCGACAGTTACCATCTGAACCTTGTCTATCTGAATAACAAAGGTGTGGAATATCGATGTCGTTTTGTTTCGCAACATCAAGTAATGTTTCACCATCTTGTGCAACAAGTTCTTCACCATTTAAAGTGAAATTAATGCTCATTATTTCACCTCCGCTTTTATTAACTCTTCAGGGAAGTACTTCATCACACTACGAACTGGGTTTGGAGCCGCTTGGCCCAAACCGCAAATAGATGAATCAATCATCACATCTGATAACTCTTCCAATAAATCCTCATCCCAGTGTTCTTTCTCCATCAAAGTTACCGCTTTAGCTGTACCCACTCGGCATGGTGTACATTGACCACACGACTCTTCTTCAAAAAATTTCATCGCATTCACAGCTAACTTTCTAGCACTGTCTTGATCAGAGAACACAACAACTGCTGCGCTACCGATGAAACAGCCATATTCATTCAAGGTATCAAAATCAAGAGGAATATCACCCATCGATGCAGGTAACATACCGCCTGAAGCTCCCCCAGGGAAGTAGCCATAGAATTCATGACCATCTTGCATACCGCCACAGTATTCATCGATCAATTCTTTCATGGTGATTCCTGCATCAGCAAGATGGACACCTGGCTTATTAACACGACCACTAACAGAAAATGAGCGCAAACCTACTCGGCCATTTCGACCATGATCGGTTAAACAGCTTGGACCTTTTTCTAAGATGTCTCGGACCCAATAAAGTGATTCCATATTGTGTTCTAACGTGGGTCTACCAAATAAACCTACTTCAGCCACAAAAGGAGGACGCAAACGCGGCATTCCACGTTTACCTTCTATCGACTCAATCATTGCCGACTCTTCACCACAGATATAAGCACCTGCACCGCGACGTAAATGAATTTCAGGTAATCGTTCTACAGGTGGGTTTGCCTTTAACTTAGCAATTTCTTGTTCTAAACTTTGTCTGATAGCCGCATATTCATCACGTAAATAAATATAAATATCATTGATTCCCACAGCCCAAGCTGCAATCAATGTGCCTTCTAAGAAGCAATGTGGGTCACGATCTAGGTAATATTTATCTTTAAATGTGCCCGGCTCGCCTTCATCAATATTAACCGCCATCAATTTTGGTTCGGGCATTCCGCGAACGATTCGCCATTTACGACCTGCAGGGAAACCCGCCCCACCTAGACCACGTAAACCAGAATCATCCATTGCATCGAGTACTTTATCTACATTAAACGTACCGTTTACACAGAGTTGAAATGTACTATAACCACCTTTGTCTCGATAACTATCATAGTCGATGGGTTCAATAACTTCAGGCGCTATTGCCTTAGCCTCTACTGCCGCTTCAACCTTTTCTACATCAGCTTCTTCAATGGGATTCATACCGACGACAGCAACAGGTGCTTTATCACAACGTCCAATACAGGGGACTTTCTGAACACGTACCCCATCACCCATTCCACCTTCTAATGAGCTGATTAAATCGTGAGCACCTTTCATTTCACAGGTTAAGGATTCACAAACACGTACTGTTAGTTCAGGTGGAGGTGTTTCACCTTCTTTAACCACATCAAAGTGATGATAGAACGTAGCTACTTCATAGACCTCAGCCTTAGAAAGCTTCATTTCACGTGCTAATGCCACTAAGTGGGCAGCAGAGATATGTTTATATGCATCTTGAATTTTATGTAGATGCTCAATTAATAAATCTTTCTGTCTGAGTTCGTCACCCAATAAAGCCTGAACTTCTTTCAAAGCTTTCGGATCAACTTGTCTACCTTTACCAACAGCTCTTGGTAATTTCAGCTTATTACCCGATTTACGGGCACTGATTTCCTGCTTGCTCATTGATTTCTCTCTATTGAATATTTATTGAGCACCTTATTGGTGCCTATTTTTTATAACTTAATAAGTGAAACTATCATGCTTAGAAGCAATTGTGAAGTCATATGCAGTGATTGAAACAGCAAACATTTCCAAGTAGAAAGTCCATATAGAAAAAGACCATCAAATAGAATCTATTTGATGGTCCATGTTTCAATCTATGCTAGCTATGATTGAATTCAAATAAACAGCCAATTAACTGTTATTTATCACTATTTCTCTTAGTTCATCTTTCATAGAAAGCCTTTCTTTTCCTAAGCGATTTACATAGTCATCACTTGTTGGCTCTTCACCACTTTGGATACGATAAATTTGTTTATCGATGGCCTCATAGCGCTCCATCAAATGATGAAAATAATTATTGCTCGATTTTAGTGCATGAATTTGCTCTTTATATTCAGGGAATTCTTTTGTTAATGGATGATGTGTTAATGGCATTGTTGTCTCCTTAATAAGATGATTTCAGCTTATCACGATCTTTAATTCACTAACATTCAATCAAACCATTAACTGATCTAGATCAAATTACTACTTACCTAAAGCGGTTTTATCTTCTATCTCTTTCAACCATAAATCATGATGCTGCTGTGCCCAAGCAGTATCAACATGACCTGTGACCATTCCTTCTAGCGCCCCTTCAGTACCAATAGTTGCGATATAAATATGACCGAAAGAAAAAGCAATAAGACCAAGAGCGGTAATGACGTGAATAAGATGTGAAACCTGCATCACTTCTCTCTGCTGATCAAAATTAGGGAAATCAAGAACTAATCCCGTGAGACACAATGCTAGCCCCATTATGACTAATGACCAGAACCACATTTTTTCACCGGCATTTAATTTTTCTGCTGGTGGATGGTTATCACCAATCATGCCCCCAAACTCTTTCACCCATTGCAGATCAATTTTGTTGAAAAAGTTAAGCTTGAACCAATTAAACATCATAGATAGTAAGCCCACCATAAATACAGGGCCTAAGATATTATGAGTCCATTTAGCAATCTCAGCATAGCTTGCAAAGCCATGATGACCTAGCACTGGAACCAATACCAAACGTCCATAAAGAAGACTTAATCCTGTTATGCCTAAGATGACAAAGAGCCCTGCTGTCACCCAGTGCATGCGCCGTTCTTTTAACGTCCAACGCTCTACTGTTTTACCCGTACGAGGGTGACTCAATTTAATCTCACCGCGCCATAAGTAAAAAGCAGCCAATACAGCCAACATTAATCCCATCAACCAGCTGCCATATTGAGCGATAGGCCCATTACGTAATTGACGCCAATTTTGACCTGAGCCTTGAATCAACTCATTGGTTTCACGACCTTTGACTGCAGAATAACCCGCTGTGTTATCTCTCACCTGGCGCCAGTAATCGGCTTTAGGATTTGTTGCTTCAGCTTGTTCATCTGCCGCAGTTGCAAAGCCTGATGAGATATAGCCTGTCATTGGTAATAGAAAAATGGCCAACAACATCATAATGCCAGTCCAAGTCATCATCTTTTTACGTCTACTTAGTGAGCGTGTATTAGACATTAGCGATCCGTTTGAACTTGACCGAAGCGTTTTGCCAAAATGGCCTCACGTTGTTCAGCAGTTTGTGTATGTATATCGATCTTACCTTTATATTCACCCGCTTGATGCATCGTCACATCAGCCTCTTCATAGCAAGCACTCAAGCTCAACGTTAACGTTATTAAGGAAAGTATTCTTATCATTTTACGTTATATGCTGTATCCCAGCCCCATGCTTCTTGACGACCTTGTCTACGTACAACACGGTTACGGAATAATTCGGAAACCACATCGCCATCACCCGCTAGTAGTGATTTGGTTGAACACATTTCAGCACATAAAGGTAATTTACCTTCTGCTAAACGGTTACGACCATATTTCTCAAGTTCTTCATGTGAATGATCTTCTTCAGGCCCACCCGCACAAAATGTACATTTATCCATCTTGCCACGAGAGCCAAATGCTCCTTCTTGTGGATATTGAGGTGCACCAAATGGACAAGCATAGAAGCAGTAACCGCAACCAATACACATATCTTTATCATGCAAGACCACACCATCTTCAGTGGTATAAAAACAGTCTACTGGACATACAGCCTGACAAGGTGCATCAGTACAATGCATACAGGCTACTGAGATAGATTTTTCACCCGGCACGCCATCATCTAAGGTGACAACTCGGCGGCGATTAACACCCCAAGGTACTTCATGTTCATTTTTACATGCTGTGACACAAGCGTTACATTCAATACAGCGTTCTTCATCACACAAAAACTTCATTTTAGCCATATCTATCCCCTATACCGCACGAATTCGGCAAAGAGATACTTTAGTCTCTTGCATTTGAGTTACTGAATCATAACCGTAGGTAAATACAGTATTACACGATTCACCACGGACATAAGGTGCCGTGCCGTCAGGATATTTATCCAACAAATCTTTTCCTTGATAATGACCACCAAAGTGGAATGGCATAAAGACCACACCACGTTCTACTCGAGGAGTGACAAAGGCCATAACCTTAATTTCGCCACCTTCAGGGCCATCAACCCAAACCTGCTCACCATGTTTAACACCCGCGTCATTGGCATCCCCAGGGTTAATCTCAACAAACATATCTTGTTGTAATTCAGCTAGCCATGGATTTGAGCGAGTTTCTTCACCACCGCCTTCATATTCAACCAAACGTCCACTGGTCATAATGAGTGGGTAATCTTTACTAAAATCTTGTGCCTGAATTGAACCATAACGTGTTGGCAGACGGTAGAAACTACGTCTATCTTCATAAGTTGGATACTTCTCAACCAAATCACGGCGGTTGGTATATAAGGCCTCACGATGAATGGGTACAGGATCAGGGAACTGCCAAACGACTGCACGCGCTTTAGCATTACCAAACGGTGCACAACCATGTTTTATTGCAACACGTTGAATACCGCCTGATAAATCGGTCTTCCAGTTTTTACCTTCGGCCGCCGTTTTTTCTTCGGCCGTCAGGTCATTCCACCAGCCCAATTTTTTCAACATATCAGCTGTAAATTCAGGATAACCATCTTCTATCTCAGAACCTACTGAGAATGAACCTTCAGCTAATAAATTTTCACCGTCATGTTCTACACCAAATCGTGCACGGAAGGTTAAACCACCTTCGGCAATTGACTTACTGGTGTCATATAGCAATGGCGTACCTGGATGTTTCATATCGGCAGTACCCCAACAAGGCCAAGGTAAACCATAATATTCACCATCACATGGCCCACCTTCGGCTTTCAATGTGGTTTTATTAAAGGTGTGTAGATTGGCTGCTTGTAACTTCAATCGTTCAGGCGTTTGACCCGTATAACCGATGGTCCACATGCCTTTATTAAATTCACGAGTAATGTCTTCAATTAATGGCTCTTCACCATTGACCTTAATATGTTTGAATAATTGTTCAGCAAAGCCAAGCTTAGTAGCAAATTTATGCATGATCACATGATCAGGTTTTGACTCAAACAATGGGTCAATAATTTTGTCACGCCACTGCATCGAACGGTTTGATGAACTTAGCGAGCCATAAGTTTCAAATTGGGTCGATGCGGGTAATAAATACAATCCATCTTGACGATCACTTAAAACAGCAGAAATTGAAGGATAAGGATCTACTACAACCATTAAATCTAGTTTTTCCATTGCAGTCTTCATTTCAGGACCACGCGTTTGACTGTTAGGTGCATGTCCCCATAAGACCATTGCTCGTACATTATCATTTTGAGCAATATTGTCTTTATCTTCTAACACACCATCAATCCAACGAGAAACGGGAATGCCTTTTGTATTCATTGGGCTAGCAGGTTTACCGCCTGCTTCTTCATAAGAGCTTTGATCAAAACGGTTTTTCACCCATTCATAATCAAGATCCCACACTTTAGACCAATGTTTCCAAGCACCTGTAGATAAACCGTAATACCCTGGTAAGGTATGTGATAACACGCCTAAATCAGTTGCACCTTGAACATTATCATGGCCACGGAAAATATTAGTACCACCACCTGACACACCCATATTTCCAAGTACTAACTGGAAAATACAATAAGCACGGGTATTGTTATTACCCGTAGTATGTTGCGTGCCACCCATACACCAAATAAATGTACCAGGGCGATGTTCGGCCATCGTTTGAGCCGCTTTTAATACTTCAGCTTCATTAGCACCTGATACACGTTCAACTTCATCAGGCGTCCATTTTGCTACTTCTTTACGAATATCATCAATGCCGTAAACACGTTGATTAATAAATTCTTGATCTTCCCAACCATTTTTGAAGATATGCCATAACATACCCCAAACAAAGGCAACATCAGTTCCTGGACGAATACTAATATGCTGATCCGCATGTGCTGCAGTCCGTGTAAAGCGTGGATCAACAACAATAATTGGTGCACCTTTTTCTTTAGCACGGAAAATATGTTGTAACGATACAGGATGTGCTTCAGCTGGATTAGCACCAATAATAAACACCGCTTTGGAATTGTGAATATCATTATACGAGTTTGTCATGGCGCCATAGCCCCATGTGTTTGCTACACCTGCAACCGTTGTCGAATGACAAATACGTGCTTGGTGATCAACATTATTTGTACCCCATAAAGCGGCAAACTTACGGAATAAATAGGCTTGTTCATTGTTATGTTTGGCAGAACCAAGCCAGTAGACAGAATCAGGGCCAGATTGCTCACGAATTGATAACATCTTGTCACCAATTTCTTCAATTGCTTGCTGCCACGAAACACGTTGCCATTTTCCAGCAACCTTCTTCATTGGATATTTTAATCGCTTATCACCATGACCATGTTCACGTAATGATGCCCCTTTGGCACAATGTGAACCAAGGTTGAATGGATGTTCAAAACTTGGCTCTTGACCGACCCAAACACCATTTTGAACTTCGGCAACAACACCACAACCAACACTACAGTGACTACAAACACTACGTACTTTTTTAATATCACCTTCATCATAGCTATGACGACCACTTTCTGATGCCTGTGCTTTTTGGAGCATCGTTGGCGGCAGTAAACTCATGAATGCTGCACCACTTGCAGCGATACCAGAACCTTTTAAGAAGGCGCGACGGTCAACACCCGACTTTGTCGTGTTTAATGCAGAATTACGTTTAGTTAATTTCATAAATAGTTCTTAAAAATCTGCAAGATGGTAATAGGTATCAATATGTTGGGTACGTTGATAGCCCATTGATTTGTGGGGATGTTCTTCTTTAATGTCAGGTACTTCAATAGGTGCAGCTTGAACAAGTGATGAGGTCACAGCAAGTGTTGCTGTACCCGTAATTGTTGTCGTCAGCTTGTTTAAAAATTCTCGCCTCGCGAATTTTGTCGTATCAGCCATACTGTTTTCCCTAGTGAATTTTCTTGTAAAACCACAAAATGTGCATGGTTTTATATTAAAAGACTTGTCGTAAAGTATCGCTAATTTTGACCTTCTGAGCAAGCTTAAAAATAAGTAAAGGGTACTTATCGATACTCACTCAACTCCATCTTTATAAATGCATTGCCAAATTGAGCCACCTGTTGATAAAACTCGCTCGACTCACACGCCTGCAAATCAGTGAAGAAATTAACAACCCACGGTTGCAGATGATGAATAAAAAACTCCTTATCCGTCACGATTGGCGTGCCTTCAGCCATTAAAATCAAGCGCATAACATCACATTGTGCAGCTATATGATCTTCTGGTTCAGCAGTGTCTTCCTGTCTAGCTAGACCTAGCTTTGCTAAATCTGTACGTAACTCAGCTAGAGGCTCTTCCATCAGGAACCCTGTCTGATAATAAGAACCATAAGGAATCAATTCTCCATGTGTCACACCAATAAAAAGAGTTTGATACTCCTCTTCAAGTTCAGCTATATTCACCTTTTTCGCAACATCTATTAACCTTGCCCACTCCTGCCCCATAGGACTTTCTGGCTCAGTCACTTCTACATTAACAATATGTCCAAGTAGTGTTTGATTCGGTGCCTGTGAAAGTAGGCTTGCGAGCAAAGCATAGGTTTGAGCACGCCACAACTTATTATCATCGCTCATCACATCGGACCTTTAGCATTTTTAAACATGGCTTTAACGCGACAATCTTCACACATTTTTAGACGATCTAAAGCATCACCTTGGAACATTGAATGACCTTTTAACTTTTCTGTCATAGTGTCGATCATTTTTTTAGTGGCAAATGGTTTATCACAGCTAATACAATTAAATACAGGTTCTTCATGCAAAACTCTGACTTTTCTAGCCTGCTCTCTATCTAATATATAACGTGGAGTTAATTTAATCACATTTTCAGGACAGGCTGTTTCACAAAGACCACATTGCACACAAAGATCTTCAATAAAATTCAGCTGTGGTT
>ENA-OSET01002263-OSET01002263.1-sediment-metagenome-genome-assembly--contig:-NODE-2263-length-18802-cov-4.191989_pt1 | contig 18802 bp, 18 predicted proteins | sample MGYA00237882_ERZ534229 | MGnify/ENA primary metagenome ERZ534229 (study PRJEB26408, sample SAMN06266212) | sediment metagenome | isolation source: Hudson Canyon methane seep mesocosm | place... | reverse complement strand
AAAATGAAAACGGAGGTGGCGAACAGTACCATGTACATGATCGCCAGTTGAAAGGTAGATGTTCTGAGTAGGCTAAGTATCTTCACTCAAAATGTATCCTGCACCTCTAACGGTTTGAAGTAATTGTTTAGGAAAGTCCTTATCGATTTTAGATCTTAAGCGACTAATATGAACATCTATGACATTGGTCTGTGGGTCAAAGTGATAATCCCATACCTGCTCTAATAACATCGTTCTAGTCACAACCTGGCCTGCATGTTTCATTAAGTATTCTAACAGGCGAAATTCACGTGGCTGCAGGTCAATTTTTTCGTTCCCTCTACGTACTGTCCGCGCAAGCAAATCCATTTCAAGATCGGCAACACTTAAATGTGTAACTTTCTCCGAACCAGAACCTCGTCTTACCAATACTTCTAGTCTAGCGAGTAGTTCGGTGTAAGAAAAAGGTTTGGTTAGGTAGTCGTCGCCACCACCTCTTAACCCTTCAACACGGTCATCTACATCTCCAAGCGCACTTAAGATCAGTACTGGCGTTTGGTTTCCTGTTGCTCTGATTGTTTTGATGATAGATAAACCATCCATTCCTGGCAGCATTCTATCAATAATCATGACATCATAATTTTCACTTGCAGCTAATAATAAGCCCTCTTTACCATCCCCAGAATGGTCAACTACATTATCATTTTCTTTTAGCCCATTGACTAAATAAGCTGCTACATCTTTATCATCTTCAATAACGAGTACGCGCATCTTAACCTCTGATTTATTGGCTTCTATACTTTTTAATTCTTTCGTATGCATCTTTTATTTCACGTGTTTTTTCAGTGGCGATCTTCATCATTTCTTCAGGAAGACCTCTTGAAACTAGTTTATCTGGATGATGTTGACTCATTAGCTTTCTGTAAGCTTTCTTAAGTTCTGCATCACTACATTTACTATTTATACCTAATACGTTATAAGCTTGGTCAACAGCCTGCCCTTCATTTACTTGAGTGGTACTAGAGCGATCAAAGTTAGAATAACTTTTTTGGGCTGTCATCATTGCGAGCAGTTGCTCAAAATGCTTACGCTGAAAACCTAAGCCTTCTGCAATCTCAGTTAATAAACGTTGTTCTTCTGGGTGTAGTTCGTTGTCAGCAAGCGCAGTACTAAGTTGAATTTCCATAAACATACGAAGTAAACTTGTACGCCTTCCACACTCATTTCTAAACTGTTTTATGACTGGAATATAATCGAAATCGGCTTGTTTACCTTGATTAAATAAATTAATCGCTGCACGTTTTTGCTCGTCATTGAGTTGCATCTTTTGCATGGTTTGACGCGCAACTTCAAGTTCTGTTTCTGAAACAATACCGTCTGATTTTGCAACACGCCCCATGATGGTGAACGTTGCGGAGAAAAAAGCGGCTTGTATTCGTTCTTGGTTTGCTCCTCCTGAAGAAAAATCACCTAATTCTACTCGTGATAGGCCTTTATCTAAACTATGACCTAGCGCAACACCTAACATTGCGCCTAATGGACCTCCTCCGAGGACGAACCCCAAAGTACCACCAATTAATTTTCCCCACCAATTCATAGATTGAAGTTACCTTTGATAAACATTATACGATCAATGGTTAATTTTTTAACATAGCGTAAGAAGGGATCACCAGTTAAATGTTCGTAACTAAGGTAGGGAGCCAGTGCAGAGAAGAGGAACTATCTTGTTTAGGAATATATTCTGCGCTAACAAAGCCTTGGAATTCCATCGTATCTAATGCCTGAAAAATATTTTCAAAATTTAGCTCCCCACTCCCAGGTTCATGACGTCCTGGACAGTCAGCAAATTGGATATGGCCAATGTCTTTAAGGTTTGAGGAGATGGTACGAAGGATATTTCCCTGCATGATTTGCATATGATAAATATCAAATTGAATCTTTATGTTAGTTGATATGACGGAGTTTAATAGTGTTTGTGCTTTTTCAAATGTATCAATAAAGAACCCTGGCATATCTATCTTGCTGTTGATGGGTTCTATCATTAAGCTGATGTTATGATCTTGTAATCTTGCTGCGGCATAGGAAATATTATCTATTAGGGTATCCCAAAGCTCTTCATCATTTCTTTCATTTGGTCGTATACCAGCAAGGCAATTTACTTGAGATACTTGCAAGGCATTAGCATACTCAATTGCAAAAGAGACACTTTCTTGAAATTCTGCTTTTCTGTCAGGCAAGCAAGCAATCCCTCTTTCTCCATCATCCCAGTTCCCTGCTGGTAGATTAAATAAAACTTGTTGAAGATTGAATTCAGATAATTTTTTAGCTAATTCGTCAGCTGGCCATTCATAGGGAAATAAATATTCTACATATTTGAAGCCATGCTTAGAGGCCATTTCGAAGCGTTCTAGAAAAGGCACTTCATTAAATAGCATGGTAAGGTTTGCAGCAAACTTAAGCATTGTCTACTATCGACTTTAATTGCGTGTTATTAAGGTGTTCGAGTTCGAGTAACAGCCCACTATGGTCAACATGTTCATTGCCGTTAGCGACTAGAGATAAGTACGATTCATAGGTTCGTTGAGATAATGGTAAGCTAAGCTCTTCATGGCGAGCTTCGTCTAAAATAGTTTTAAGGTCTTTTAATTGAACGCGCGATGTCGCACCCGGTGTGAAGTCACGATTTAGCATTCGTTTTCCATGAAGCTCGAGTACACGGCTAGATGCAAATCCCCCACTAAGGGCCTTATGAACAGCCTCAGGGTCGGCTCCTCCCTTAGTTGCTAATAATAAGGCTTCTGCAACGGCTCCTATTGTAATGCCGACAATCGCTTGATTGGCGAGCTTACACAGCTGTCCACAACCCACATCACCGACTCGAATAGCACTACCCAAACAATTGAAAATGGGCTGGGCTCTTTGTAATAGATTTTGTGGACCGCCTACCATTATAGATAATGTACCTTCAGTTGCTCCTGTTGTGCCACCTGATACTGGCGCGTCTAAATAGAAAGCGCCATGCTGTTCAATAAGCTGAGCATGTTTCCTGGCTGTTGTGGGTGGAATAGAGCTCATATCTATATACAAGGCGCCTGGCTTCATTTTTTTGTATGTTTCATTCTTGAATAGCACAAGATCGACAATATCCCCATTTTCAAGCATGGAAATGACAATATCCGCGTCAGTAATGGCTGCTGAGGGGCTAATAGCTAATTCAGCTTGTTGCTGAAAACGGCGCATTTTTTCAGGGCTTCTATTCCATATTGAAAGGTCGAACCCTGCATCGATTAGTCGCTTTGCCATAGGTTGGCCCATTAACCCAATGCCAAGAAATGCTATTTTCAATGTTATCTCCAAAAAGTAGCGTGCTAAAAATAAAAAAACCGCCAATTTGGCGGTTTAGTAAAAGCTGATAATGAATGCTAGGTTTCTTCGATTAGCGCTTTTACTTTTTTCATGGCATTTTTTTCAAGCTGCCTTATACGTTCTGCGGAAACGCCGTATTCTGCTGCTAGTTCATGCAATGTTGATTTGTTTTCAGTCAACCAACGTTTGCATAAAATATCAAAACTACGCTCATCTAGCGTTTTTAACGCACTATGTAGTCGAGAATTGGTATCTTCTGTCCAATTGAGTTTCTCTACACGTGTAGCTGGGTTATGACTATGATCTTCTAAATAGTTAGCAGGTGCTTGATAAGCACTTTCGTCATCATCATCTACACCCATATCAAAGGCGGTATCGTGTGCGCTTAAACGGCCTTCCATCTCACGAACTACTTTAGGCTCAACGCCTAAATTTTCAGCAACAGAGTGCACTTCTTTATGTGTAAACCAAGCAAGTCGCTTTTTATTACTTCGAAGATTAAAGAACATTTTGCGTTGTGCTTTGGTCGTAGCAATTTTAACAATGCGCCAGTTTCGTAGGATAAACTCATGAATTTCTGCTTTGATCCAATGCACTGCAAATGAGACTAGGCGTACACCAAACTCTGGGTCAAATCGTTTGATTGCTTTCATCAACCCAACGTTGCCTTCCTGAATTAAGTCTGCTTGTGCTAAACCGTAACCTGAGTAACTTTTAGCAATATGAATAACAAAACGTAAATGGGACATAACCATATGTCTCGCAGCGTCTATGTCATTTTCGTCATGTAAGCGTTCTGCTAAAGCACGTTCTTCAACTACAGATAAAATAGGGATACCATTCACGGCCTGAATGTAAGACTCAAGGTTGCCCCCCGGAGTTAACATATCGACTGGCTGTAGGCTTGTACCCATAAAAATTCTCCAAATTTACATATGACTCTGATTCTAGCATCCATGAACTTCGACCCACAACAGGGAAATAAGTTCAATATTAGGGCTTAGATCAAATATTAATCAATACTAATATATTATTGTGCTACAAGGAAGGGGTGGAACACTCTATTCACTAATCAGGCTCAATATCACTTAAGTGTTTTTTAACTGCAATCCATGAACCAAACCAGCCTAAACTGATGCCTAATAATAATAAAAAAAGTGTAGATTCAAAGTTCATTCCTGACAAGCTAAAATTACTTTGATATGAGGTAGCGAGTTCCTGAACAGGTTGATTGAGGAGGTAAATTACAATTTGAATCAGTATCCAAGCAAGTATACTGCCACCTAAGCCAAAAAAAGTACCCATATAAAGGAAAGGGCGTCTTACGAAGTTATCCGTACCGCCCACTAACTTTACGACAATTATTTCTTCTTTACGGCTTTCAATCGCTAAACGAATGGTATTACCCAATACCAAAATGACAGAAAGCGCTAGCATTGAGGCAATAACCCAAATTGCACGCTCAAGCACCAGTGTAATTGAGTTTAGTCTTTGTACCCACATCACATCTAATAGTGCGCTATCTATTTCAGAATTTGTTAGCAAGCTGTTTTTAAGTTGCTCTATATGTTGGATGGTTTTAATAGCATCATTTGGGCTAACAATAATAACATGGGGTAAAGGGTTCTCATCTAGGAAGTCGATTGCATCAGCAAACTCAAAATTTTCCTTAAATGAATTCAGTGCAATATCTTTATCGATAAAACGGCTTGTATTGATACTTTGCTTCTTTCCAATTTCATTTGCTAATATGCCGGCGTCACTAGCTGATATATCTTTGTGGAGTAATAATGTGATTTGAGCTGAGCCATCCCAATTTTGGCTAACTGATTGAATGCTAGTAAGTATTAGCATTAATAAACAAGGCAATACCAAAGCAATACCAATAACAGCACAAGTAAAAAAACTCGATATCGGCTTGTTTAATTGCGAAGAGAAAGTTGATTTGGCCACATTTGAGTGATGTTTAAAGTAGTTTTTTGCGGCATTGGGCTTTTGTGCAGTTTGAGCACCTGCAGAACGAGAGGGGTCAGACATTAGCGTCTCCACCTCTTTCTTTGAAGGGGGTGTCTACAATTTGCCCCTTATTAAGCTGAATGACAGGATAATGCATATGATGTATAAGTGCCAAGTCATGACTGGCAATGAGTACCGTAACACCCACCTGACAAAATTCGCTAAATAGCGTCATAATTTCTGCGGATAATGTAGGGTCCAAATTTCCGGTTGGCTCATCGGCAAGTAGAAGCGGTGGTTTGTTAACAACAGCTCTTGCAATGCCGACTCGTTGTTGTTCCCCGCCTGATATTTGTATAGGCGTTAGTTTTTCTTTAGAAAGCAGGCCTACTTTGTCCAAAGCAGCACGCACACGTCTACCAATATCTCGATGGTTCATGCCGGATATTTCGAGCGGAAGTGCTACATTGTCAAATACACTTCGGTCGTACAAAAGCCGGTGATTTTGAAAAACAACGCCAACATGGCGACGGAAATAAGGTATTTGACGCTTCGGAATTTTTGATAAATTCTGCTCGCCAACGAAAATATTACCTTTGCTGCTTCTTTCCATTAGCATGATAAGTTTGAGTAGTGTGCTCTTCCCTGCACCGGAATGACCTGTCAAAAAAGCCATTTCACCCCGTGACAAAGAAAAGGACACATCATTTAGTGCTTCATGTCCATCTTCATATCGTTTGCAAACGTGTTCAAACTTAATCATAAGTATGTACTTGGCGTAGCGCTATACTTGGTCATCAAATAAAGCGGAGACGAATTCGTCTGCTTCAAAAGGTCTTAGGTCATCTATTTGTTCACCGACACCGATAAACCGAATGGGTAACTGTAGTTGTTTTGCGATGGCAAAAATAACACCTCCCTTTGCAGTACCATCTAATTTAGTGAGGCTGATACCTGTAACGCCAACAGATTTCTGAAATACATCTGCTTGAGTTAAGGCATTTTGCCCTGTACAGGCATCTAAAACTAGCATCACCTCATGAGGGGCTGAGGGGTCAAGTTTTTGCATGACTCTAACAACCTTCTCAAGTTCTGACATCAGGTTGTCTTTATTCTGAAGTCGGCCAGCAGTGTCTGCAATTAGTATATCCACACCTTTTGATTTAGCTGACTCAATGCCATCAAAAATTACCGACGCACTATCTGCCCCGGTATGTTGAGCCACAACGGGAACATTATTTCGTTCACCCCATACTTGAAGCTGTTCAACGGCTGCTGCTCTAAAGGTATCGCCAGCAGCTAACATGACTGAATGGCCTAAACCTTGAAAACGTTTGGCCATTTTGCCAATGGTTGTTGTTTTGCCGACACCGTTTACACCAACAACCAGAATGACATAAGGTTTTTTATCTGTTTTTATTTCGAGTGGGGAGTGGCTTTTTTGAAGAATTTCGCTTAATTCAGATTTAAGAACCGAATAAACACTGTTGGCATCTTTGAGCTCATTTCGTGCGGACCTCTCTGTAATACTTTCAATTATTTGCTTGGTGGCAGCAACACCTACATCTGCAGTTAATAATTGCGCTTCTATGTCTTCTAATAATTCTTCATCAATTTTCTTTTTGCCAAGAAACAGCTGACTTAATCCGCCTGATAATTGACCACGTGTTTTGCCTAAACCAGATTTAATTCGAGCGAAAAAACTTTTTGGTTCGGGTTCGGCCTCTCGTATTGTCTCGGTTTTCGTTTCGACAAAAGAGTCGCTTGATGTAGCCTCTTTGTTTAAAGCGTTAACTTCTTGAGAGCTCGTGTGAGGGATTTGTTTAACTTGTTTGGCTTTACTTTGAACTTGTTTAGCTTTAAACAGGTCAACTGCAATCACTAAAGCAATAAACGCGAGGGCTAATAAGGGATATAAAATATGTGGTTGCATAAATAATCTAAATTTCTTTAACTGAATTGATACAGAATTAGTCGCGCTTATTGATACTTTTTGGGCGGAGACTAAAATACTGCTCTTTAAGCCCCCTTTCTATCACGAAGGTGTACTAGATAACAGGAAATTTTAATGACATCGCATTCGAGAAAAGCCCCAAGAACGCAGAAGCTGCACAAGAAAACAGAAAAAGGCAGAAATTCAAAGGTTCAAACCGGTTCATTTAGGGTTATTGGTGGGACGTGGCGCAGCCGTAGATTGACTTTTCCTGCAATAGTAGGATTAAGACCAACAACAGACCGTGTGAAAGAAACTGTTTTTAATTGGTTGTCAGCATACTTACCTGATGCAAACGTTTTAGATTTATTTGCGGGTAGTGGTTCATTAGGAATAGAAGCACTATCGCGAGGTGCAAAGTCTGTAACATTTATCGAAAAAGATAAGCAGGCTGCAATCGCAATTCGGGAAAATTTTAAATTATTGGGTATTCAAGAAAATATCGAAACAAAGGTGCTCAATATAGATGCACTAACTTGGTTATCTTCGTGGGATAATGCTAATACAAGTAAAGCATTTGATGTGATTTTTATCGATCCGCCATTTCGTAAAGGTCTATTGAATGATTGTCTTAGTTATCTAGAACAAAATCATAGGTTAGATAAAGGGACGATGGTGTATTTGGAGCGAGAAAAAGAAGCAATTGAGACTTGTATACCAAAATCATGGACTTTGTTAAAAGAAAAAGTAGCAGGTCAGGTAAGTTATCAATTGTTTAAAATGTAAGACCAAGAACCTATATCCAAAGTCCTATATTAATGTATTACTGACAAATGCATATGAGAAAATTGATCTACTTGCGCAGACCAACCCGATTTCAACCAAGTTGTTGCTACCTTTTCTAGGATAATTGCTGGGCCAGTAATACGAGAATTTAATCCTAAGTCTGCTCTTTGGTAGATGCTAACGGGCTGTTCTTCTGTTGGAAGTTGGACAATGCTGATAGGTTTAATAGTGGGTTTATTACTAAGTAAGATGGGTTTTAATGTCTTTCCTGGCGCACTGAGAGAAACACAAATATTAACTAACTCGACTTCTTCATTTAGCTTATGTCCGTAACGTTGTATATGCTGGAGAATGAAGTCCTGATCAGAGCGTACTGAATATGTAGTGTTGAGTGTGAAGCTTTGCCCTTTAAACCTTAAATCGACAGTGCGTATAGAATTGATGTCATTTTCGGGTACATGTTCATTCAATAGTTCAACACAAGCAGAGCGCTCCATTTGATCGAATAACATGTTTAATTTATCAAGGTTGATCTTATTCCAGTCTTTTAAATAGGTTTTACTTAATTGACGTTGTCTAGAGGCTGTGAGCATACCATATGCCGATAAAACGCCACTATTAGAAGGGATGACTGCCTTGCTAATATTCATTTGCTCAGCGAGAGAACATATGTGTAAGCCCCCTGCACCGCCAAAACAACATAAAGTAAATTGACTGGGATCATAACCTTTTTGAATAGATATACTCTGAAGCGCTCTAATCATTTGTTGTTCAGCTAATCGAATGATGCCATCAGCTACTTTCAGGTTGTGCATATTTAAGTGGGAAGATAGTGCCGATATCGCTTTGTTTGCTGCTCCAGTATCGAGAGACATCTCCCCGCCAAGAAAAGCCTCAGGCCTTAGCCGCCCTAATACTAGGTTTGCATCACTAACCGTGGGTTCAGTTCCGCCAAACCCATAACAAGCAGGGCCGGGCTTTGCACCGGAAGATTGCGGGCCAACATGAAGCATTTTACCTTCATCTAACCATGCAATAGAGCCGCCACCTGCACCAATGGTTTCTATATCTAACATTGGAATAGCGATAGGCCAATCATTAATTTTGCCTTCATCCGTGAGTTGAAAATGCCCATCCATCAGTGCGACATCGGTAGAGGTTCCTCCCATATCAAAGCTGATAATTTTATTGATATCTGTTTGGTCACCGATTGCTTCTACCGCGGAAAGTCCACCGGCGGGTCCAGATAAAAGAAGATTCACGGCTCGATTGGCAGCTTGCTCAAGTGCGATCGTTCCACCTGATGATTGCATGACGGAGATTGAACATGCGCTCAATTTAGTCATTAAAAGATTTATGTAAGTACTTACTTTTGGTCCAAGGCTTGAATTTAACCAAGTTGCCATGCCTCTTTCATACTCTTTATATTTTGGTAATACGTAGGACGAACGTGAAACAAAGTAATTGGTTTCTAGTTTTGCTTGGATTTTCTTTTCATCAGAGTCATTCAAAAAAGAAAACAGCAAATTAATGGCCACCGCTTCTGGTGCAATATAAGCAAGCTCCTCGCAGAGTTTAGTTATTTTTGCATCGGTAAGCGCTTCAAGAACATCTCCTTTTGAATCCCTTCTACAATCTACCTCCAAACAATATTCTGAAGGCACAGGCGGTGTCGGCGGTAAGGGATTCAAATTGTATAGTTCTTTTCGTGCTTGGCGGCCTATTGTTAGAATATCCTTAAAACCTTTATTGGTGATATAGGCCGTTTTGGCGCCTTTATTCTCGAGAGCAGCATTGGTTGCGACTGTACTTCCATGAATGATGCAGAGAGAACCATTGGCAACGTCATCGGATAATTGAAGTTCATCTATTCCTACAAGTATTGCTTTGGCAGGGTTATCTGGTGTAGAAAGAACCTTGTGTATTCGCCACTTTCCGTTATCAATTAAAACAAAGTCTGTAAATGTACCGCCAGCATCGATACCAAGCACTTTTAGTTCTTTATTATTGATTAAGTTTGGTATTTTTTGTTGGTTTGGTGACGACACACATTTTTCCTTTTCGACTAATTTTAATCTGAGATCCTATTTTGCCTGAATTACCTGAAGTTGAAACTACTCGAAACGGAATTGCGCCATTTCTTTGTGAACAAGCAATAGAAAGCATCGTGATAAGGCAAAATTCTTTACGTTGGCCGGTATCTGAGCAGCTGTATTCTATTCAGAATGTGGTTGTGAATGAGGTTTTAAGGCGTGGAAAATATATTATTTTATGTTTTTCAAAGGGGAGTATTTTAATTCATTTAGGAATGTCAGGCAGTTTAAGAGTGGTTGAGTCAACAAAATTACCCGAAAAGCATGATCATATAGATTTTGTCTTATGCTCTGGGAAAATAATTCGATTTAATGACCCTAGGCGTTTTGGCTGTGTTTTATGGGCTGATAAGTGGCAGGATCATAAGCTGATAAGTAGCTTGGGCCCTGAACCGCTTACAAGTAATTTTACACCTACCTATTTATTTCAAGAGGCGAAAAACAAAAAGTTGGCGATCAAGCAATTTATTATGAATAGCAAGGTAGTCGTAGGTGTGGGCAATATCTATGCGAACGAGGCGCTATTTTTAGCGGGAATACATCCTGAAAAAGCTGCTGGTGTCGTGTCTAAGAAAAAAATGGCATTACTGGTTGAGAATATTAAAGTAGTGCTAACAAAGGCAATAGAACAAGGAGGGACAACATTAAAGGATTTTGTTGGTAGTGATGGTAAACCAGGCTACTTTCAACAAGCGTTATTGGTTTACGGTCGATCAGGTAAGGCTTGCCATCAATGCGAAGGTATTTTATTGGAAATAAGACAAAATAATCGTTCAACGGTGTATTGTAAGAATTGTCAAAAATAATATTATTTATATAGCCTTAATATGTATTAAAAAGACTATCGAAATCACATCATGAGACTTTATTAGTTTGTTGATTCGACAGGATTAATAATCAGACTATAATGAAATAACATATATTATTTGTAGTAATTGTCGATAAAATTTCCAGGAGAAAGGCTCAATGCACGCAACACTGTTCAAATTCTGTAAGGTTATATTTTTAAGTGTAGTGCTAGCGCTGCCAACATTGGCTTGGTCGAATACGGTCGAAGAAAAGCCTTCTGCACTAGCCATGACAGGGGACGCACTTTTTGTACGACCCGTTATGATGGTAACCACTGTCGTGGGTGGTGCTATTTTTCTAGTTTCTTCACCTTTTGCGCTTTTAGGTGGAAATATCAGTGAGTCATGGGAACAGCTCGTAGGTCGACCTTTTTCTACTACGTTTATTCGTTGTTTAGGCTGCACTATGAACGGACGTAAAGTTAGTACCGTGATCAAGTCTGTTGACCAACCAGCTGAATAAAAATTTAGCACACAATGATAAGTATTATTGTGTGCTGAAAGCCCCTTTTCTATAAAGCGCTTTTTATGAGCGCTTCCCAGTCAAAGCGACTGTCTCCAATAGCATGAAAATAAGGGTTCAACATTTCATCTTTTTGGTTATAGGTCAGAGTTGATAGATTCGCATTGATAATTCGTCCGCCAGCGGCATTTAAAACTGCATGTGCTGCGGCAGTATCCCACTCGCACGTTAATGCCAAACGTGGGTACCAGTCAGCTTCACCTTCAGCAATAGCGCAAATTTTAAGAGAGCTGCCCATACTGACTAGATTGATGGAGCTAAATTTACTTTCTATCGATTTCAGCATCGCATCAAGAGCGTCGGCACCGTGACGCCGACTGCCTACAACAGACAAGTCTTGACCATAGTTAACCGGCTTAACGTGAAGCTGCTTAATATCTCCAGCTAATTCCTTCCATGCATTGCAACCCTTAGCACCATAGAACAATGCGCCGGTTACTGGGACATAGACCATACCTAAAATTGCTTCGTCGCCTTCGATAAGCGCAATATTGACAGTAAATTCATCATTTTTGTTAATGAACTCTTTGGTACCATCTAAGGGGTCAACTAACCAGTATCGATTCCAAGATGATCGTTCTGCGTAATCTGGTAGCCCACCTTCTTCAGAGAGTATGGGGTATTTGGTAGTGAGGTTGCGTAAACCTTCGTCAATAATCAGGTGCGCAGCATGGTCTGCTTGAGTTACTGGTGAATTATCGGATTTGTTTTTGATTTCTATTGGCGAGGCTGAATTGTATACTTCGAGGATAGCAGCGCCTGCATCAACGACTATTTTTTTTAATGGTGTAATGAATGTTTCCAAATCAGACATAGAGATCTCTTTGTGATAGTAATATAACTGGATTGTATGGCTTAACTGAGAACGGTAACATAAGACTTTTTTTAGATAAAGTATAGAGAGTTACATGTTTGATTGGCGAAAAGTTGAAACCGCTTTCTTTGATATGGATGGCACCCTTCTGGATCTTCATTTTGATAGTTTTTTTTGGTTAGAACATTTACCAAAACGTTTTACTGAAATCAAAAAAACAAGTTCTGAAGAAACAAATAAAAAATTGCTTACTATGTTTGAGACTTACCAAGGCTCACTTAACTGGTATTGTTTAGATTTTTGGTCTAACGAACTTGATATTGATATTGCCTCTTTGAAAGAAGAAGTAAGTGCAAAAATATCATATCGTCCTCATGTGCAAAAATTACTTACCCAACTCCAGAGCTTAGATATAGATCTTGCGATTGTAACTAATGCGCATCAGGATAGTATTAACTTGAAATTTAGGCATACAGATTTAGCAAATTACTTCGATGAAGTTATTTGCTCGCATGATTATGGGGTAGAAAAAGAGTCTGTTCAATTTTGGACTGCTTTACATGAAAAGAGAGCTTTTAATCCGGAAAAAACCGTTTTTTTTGATGATAATGAAGATGTCCTAAGTGCTGCAAAAAGCTTTGGAATAAAGCAGTTATTCTCAATAGCGAAACCCGATAGTCAGAAACAAAGCAACGCTGAAAAGGAATTTAAGATGGTTCAATGTTTTTCAGATTTTTATCCTAGTATAAGTGAGTAAAATGGAACAACAAGAAAAAGTCCGTCTTGATAAATGGTTATGGGCAGCTAGATTCTATAAAACACGCAGTCTTGCAAAAGAAGCTATCGATGGCGGGAAAGTTAAATATAATCAACAGCATTGTAAACCTGGTAAAGCCGCTGAGTTAGGTGTTGAACTCACTATTCGACAAGGTTGGTTTGATAAAGTTGTGATTATTGAAGCGCTTCATGGTAAGCGAAGAAGTGCGGTCTTGGCTCAGGAAATGTATCAAGAAACACAAGATAGTCTTGAGAAAAGAGAGCAAGCACTGTTACAAAGAAAGCAGATGATGGGAGATAATATTGCTCCGGTCAAAAGACCAAATAAACGAGAAAGGCGACATATTCATCGTTTTAAAAATATAAACAATGAATAACAGGTTTAATAGGATTTCAAATGATTAAAAATGATATATTTCAACGATTTATGTTGGCTGATTTGGATATCCGCGGGGAATTACTACGCTTGGGGAGCAGTTATCAGGACGCCACTAAAACTCGGGATTATCCACCCGCAATAAAAAAACTATTGGGGCAAACTATTGCGGCTTCGTTATTGTTGACAGGGACGCTCAAATTCTCGGGGCGATTATCGATTCATGCTCGAGGGGAAGGGCCATTACAACTCTTGATGGCAGAAGCTACCGATCAACGTAAATTTAGAGCGATCGCAAACTGGTCAGACACTTTTGAAGAAAATGCCTCTTTAAATGATTTGTTGGGTAATGCGCAATTAGCTATCACGATAGATCCTGAGAAAGGCGCACGTTATCAAGGAATTGTTCCTCTTGAACGGGACACACTAAGTGACTGCATCGCACATTATTTTGAGTTATCTGAACAGTTAGGTACTTTTTTGTTACTGGGGGCAGATGATAAAGGCGCTTATGGCCTTATGCTCCAAAAAATGCCTGGTAATGTAAGTGTTGAAGATCAAGATGGCTGGAATCGTATTATCCAACTAGCCAAAACGCTTTCTATTGACGAGCTCGCATCTAATGATAATGAGACAATTCTTTTCAGGTTGTTTCATGAAGAAAAATTGCTGCCGTATGCGCTGGAGCCGGTTGAATTTGAATGTTCTTGTTCAAAAGAACGGACTGCAGTTTCGATAAAAACTCTGGGCAAAGACGAGGCTTTAGAAATACTTGAAAGTGAAGCTGCTATTTCAGTAGATTGCCAATTTTGCGGTGAACACTATGAGTTCGACCGCGAGGGAATTAATCAAATATTTAATTTAAGTGCACCGCATTAAACTTAGTTTTTGATAATGTTTAATAATTAAAATACTTATACCCAGAATTAAATATAAAGCTAAAGTTTAGTCAGAATATACACTCTGAGAAAATAAGAGGCCTGAAGTGCTCAAACCAAATAAAAACGTTGTAGATGTGAGTCAAACTTATAGTGAGTTGAGTTCTGCTGCATTAATTGAGCATGCACTCGAACGAAATGAAGGGCTTCTAGCGTCTAATGGCGCTTTGGTTGTTAATACAGGAAAACGCACCGGACGGTCGCCAATGGACCGTTATATTGTAGATGAACCGAGCACATCAGATGCAATTTCTTGGGGTGAAATAAATAGACCATTTGATAATTTGAAGTTTGATACGCTTTGGGAACGAGTAGAAATTTACCTAGCAGAAAAAAATAGCTATTTATCCTATTTACATATCGGTGCAGACCCTGAGCATTATTTGCCAGTGAAAGTGGCAACTGAAACCGCATGGCAAAGTCTATTTAGTCGTAATTTGTTTATTCAAGCTCCTCTATATAATCCCTCTGATAAACAAGAGTGGGAGATCCTAAATGCAGCACATTTTCAATGTGTGCCAGAGCGTGATGGTACGAACAGTGATGGGGTAGTGATTATCAATTTTGCCAAGCGACGCGTTTTACTAGCTGGGATGTCTTATGCTGGTGAGATGAAAAAAGCGATGTTTTCGGTGCAAAATTTCTTATTACCAGAAAGAGATGTATTACCTATGCATTGCGCTGCTAATGTCGGCGATGACGGAGAGACATGTTTGTTTTTTGGTTTGTCTGGCACTGGTAAAACAACTTTATCGGCTGAACCGAGCCGCTATTTGATAGGAGATGACGAACACGGTTGGGGTAAAGGTGTGGTGTTTAATATGGAAGGTGGGTGTTACGCGAAAACAATTGATCTCTCAAAAGCCATTGAACCTGTTATTTGGGATGCCATTCGTTTTGGCGCCATTATCGAGAATGTTGTTATTGATGATTTGGATCGAAAGCCCGATTATGCAGATAGCCAATTAACAGAAAATGGACGATGTGCCTATCCTTTAGCACATGTTGAGAAACGGGTTGTTGAGAACTTTGCAGGCGAGCCAAATGCGATTATATTTCTGACGTGTGATATGACAGGTGTTTTGCCTCCTGTCGCTCTTTTAAGTAAAGAAGGAGCAGCCTATCATTTCTTAAGTGGCTATACGGCTTTAGTCGGGTCAACAGAGTTGGGGTCAGACTCAGGATTAAAGACTATATTCTCAAGCTGTTATGGCGCACCTTTTTTCCCACGCCCTGCAGGTGATTATGCTGAGTTATTAATGAAGAGAATGGAAGAATTTGGTAGTAAAGTGTATTTGGTTAATACCGGCTGGAGTGGTGGTTCTTTTGGGATAGGGCAACGTTTTAGTATTCTGGTTACGCGTACTATTATTCATGCGATCCAAGCGGGTGCATTGGTAGATGTTGAGACAGAGCACTTAGACGGTTTGAATTTAGATATACCAATTAAAGTAGACGGTATTGATGCAAGAATATTGAACCCTTGTAATACTTGGGAGTGCCAAGATTCTTATACTGAAAAAGAAGATGATTTAATTTTGAAGTTTATAGAGAATTTTAAAAAATTTGAAGTTTCAAATGATATCGTAAATGCAGGGCCTAAAATGAGATAAGCCTTATATTTGTATTAAAAGCCCTGCCTTGCAGGGTTTTTTTTTGTAAAAAAATCCCCGCGAGAGCGAGGATTTTTTGAGAAGCTAATAATTAGTAACCTATTATTAAGGGTCCAAATGCAACAATTATTAGTACCGAGCCCATAGTGACCATCGGCATCAAGATTTTTTCATGCCTTTGGTAGAAGGTGCCTTCTGTTACTGTTGCTTTAAGCACTTCTTCTTCGCCAACTACTTGTCTCGCCAGTAGGTGATTTAGCGCAACAGGTGGACTTAAATAACCTAATTCAAAGGCAACCAGAACGACCATCCAAAAGTGAATTGGGTCAATACCACTTTGGTAGGCTATGGCTGCAATTGTTTGACTGACGAGTATGACTGCACCGAATGCCTCCATAATCATGCCCATTAACACAAGAGCACAGACTAGTAAGCCCATTGCACCCCAAATGCTGCTAAATTCATGCGGGAAGAATTCAATTACACCACTACGTTCAATCATGCCTCCGAGGCAAATACTACAACTTACTAGTAGTAATAAGGCGCCAATTTCAGCTGTTGTTTGGTTGGTAGCGCTTCGAACACAATGCTCTAGACCCTTATGTGGCTCGGTGGTTAAGCCGTCAGCACTAACAGATGCTTTTTTAGTGAAGTGCTCATAAGCAATGATGGCAAGCATCATGACTGGTAGGATTCGAGCCGCAGAAAACTCATCTAATTTCACATTAACAGCGAAACGGTAAAACAGAATTACGCCCGCGATACAGATCACGTAAGGTATTAAAGGTCGAATCTGGCTAAGCATTTGCGGTAACGCGATTGAAATAGGTGCTAGTTCAATCTTGTTTTGACGATTTGCCACCATGGCAACAACAAAAAACATGAATGAGCTTAGTACAAAAACCCATACTCCCCAACCAAACAACTGATCGGTGGTCACTTCTCGGTTCATGAAGGCAATCACAACTACAAGAATACACGGTCGAAGTACCACACCCATGCTTCCTGACATTGCAGTCGCAGCAAGAGCCAAGCTACGTCTGGCACCGGCAGATCGTAATTCATGATAAATAACGGCGCCGGCTGCGATTACGAAAACACCAGAGCCACCAGTATAGGCTGTGGGAACTGCTGCTAATATAACAACGAAAACAGCTAGCATTTCAGGAGGCATCTTCCAGGGCTTAAATAATGCCAGTACGAGTGTTGCAAAGCGTGTTTGCTTAAGCAGCATACCCACCCAGACAAATAGCCCGACGTTGAGGAACATATCCGCAAGGTCCATTAGTTTATCTAAATAAATACCAATGCCAGCAGTATGGCCAGAAGAGAAAAAGTATATGCCTGTCATTATTGCCATCGTACAGTATAGGGGGACGGCTAAACCTGCTCGACCAAAATTCCCGCCTGGCACGAGGTCTTTACTTGGCCTAAATAGGTTAAAGATACTCACAAGCAGTAGTAGGCCGAACCCGGTTACCCAAACCTGATGTAGTAAGGCTATTTCTGGGGCTAAATTTGTGCCATCTGAGTGAGCCAGCTTCTGGAATGCAATGGAGGACGTCAGTAAAACGCCGTTTGCAATAATTTGGCTAACACCGGCGACATAATGATCCAGTACCGAGACAACAGGCCTCATGGCAATGTGGTGTCGTTTGAGGGTTGCTGTCATTGCACAGAGCATGATCAACATAACCAGAATAAACTTTTGAGACATCATACCAACGCCGATCGCGTGAGATACAAATAACTCAACACTTCTAAATCGTTCAACAGCAGGTGTTATACGAGCTTTAATTTCGTCATAAGACGCGAACTGCTGAATACAGTCCGTACGTGAATTCTCTATAGACGTACGGATGAGATCAGGATTGAGCGGTGCACTATCAAATAAATCAAGACCAAAACCATCGTCTTCCTGGGTTTGAGCTAAACGTTCCTGTAGTTTTGCTTCTACATTAACTTTTGGATCACAACTGGGAACAGCAGGGTCAACTCTTAATTTGTAGTAACTAGGCCAGTAATGCTCGCCTACTTGTAGAATTTGGTTATGTATATCACTACTGGTACTAAATATTACAACGAGTAATAAAAGTATGCAGGCTGGAAATGACGATAACCATTCAATGGATGAACGATTGTACAGTGTGTTGGAAGCCACGGATTTTCTTCCCTCAAAGGATGTTAATCGGTTTGTTGTTCAGATAACAAAAAAATGCCGGTAGATTATACCGACACTTTATACAAACAGACTAGCGATGGGATTGATTTTCTTTTTCTCAAATACGGTCGAAAAGCACTCCGGCAAGTAATATTAGGTGAACTGCGTCACATTTAGTTAAAATAAGTCATCTAACTCAACCGTTTCAATATCATCTGCAGCGTTCTCGTCCCAAAAAGAACCTAATTGACCAACAGGTGTTCGATAACCAACAGCTTCTGTCCACATTCTATCAGAGACTCGAGTGATAGCTTCTGTTGCTGCAGCATCAAGAAGTTTGTATTGCGCGTTAGGTTTATGCTTTTCTATTTCTTCAGCGTGACGTTTGATGACAGTTCTAACACGTTCCATATCACCTTTTGAGTAGGCCGATATGATATGGAATACATGGGTTAGTCTTATATGAGCGGCTTCACCGATTAAGTCTGCTTCTTCTAATCGTTCCCAAGCATTTTCTCCTTCAGGCAGTGCGCCAGGTAATAAGGCCCAAACGGCTGCTTTCAATGCTAGAGGTACGCCAAACCATTTTTTGTTATCAAGACAACCACCACCACGTTCAGCCTGTGCTGCAATGTTTTT
>ENA-OSET01002261-OSET01002261.1-sediment-metagenome-genome-assembly--contig:-NODE-2261-length-18820-cov-49.106973_pt1 | contig 18820 bp, 20 predicted proteins | sample MGYA00237882_ERZ534229 | MGnify/ENA primary metagenome ERZ534229 (study PRJEB26408, sample SAMN06266212) | sediment metagenome | isolation source: Hudson Canyon methane seep mesocosm | place... | reverse complement strand
AGCTCGCAATGCCTGACTATATTGGCTGCGTTGCTGTTCATCATCTTCTACAATTGCAATTATTTTTTTAGCCATCATTGAATTCCATTCACCTAAAAACAAACGCGCTATTAGTCTCTAGTCTAACAAAAATTATCGCGGCTTTAGACCTCTGGTATAGACTCCATGTTTTATCCATGATTTAAACGTTTCAACGGATCAAAAAAAGTATCGATCACATTGACCGGTATAATAAAACCACAGCCATGCATTAGGAACCGTTATTAAAGAGAACCCATTCATTTGTGGCATTGATCTCGCTTGGCATTGCCAGAAAAACAGTTCAGCAATCGCCTTTGGTGAATTAGGTAATGATGCATTGATTATTAGCGCGGTCATTCCCCGTATAAAAACTGTTTCTGAGATTTTAAAGTGTATTAAAAAAACACCTAATCTTAAAGGTCTGGCCATTGATGCGTCTCTTATTATTCCAAATCAAACCGGCCAGCGATTATGTGAACAACAATTAAATACCTGTTATCGATCAAAAAAAGCAGGCTGCCATCCTACAAACAAGTCACTCTATCCCAATGCGGATAGCGTCTTATTGTCACAGCATTTAACACAATTAGGCTTCTATCATTTAAATAATCCCAACCGAGGGTTGTGGCAACTGGAATGCTACCCACACCCAGCACTGATTGAAATATTTGACTTAACTGAGCGTCATCTTTACAAAAAAGGATCTGTTACCACGAAGAGACAGGGTCAAATCACCTTAGCTAAATACCTTACCTTGCTTCAACATTCCCCCATACTTAAATTATCCGTTCGAGAGTCTTTTCAACACCATTTAGAGCCTGATTTTATTGCAACACTTAAAGGACAAGTCTTAAAACAAAACGAAGATGTTCTCGATTCAATAATCTGCGCTTATATTGGTGGCTTATATGCCATAGGCGTTAAAAATAACTGTTTTGGTGATACCAAAACTGGCTACATCTATGTCCCGAAGAAAAAGTGTATTTAACCACCGCCTCGACCCCTCCTAAAGTCAGCCCAGTAGTTTTCTATTTCAAGTATAAACAACGCCCTACTGTATGATAGGATAAGAATTACCTTGCATTATTTTTTCAAACAAAGAGCGATCATCTATGTACAAATTAATTAAGTTACCTGTTTTACTATTGGCCTTGGTTCTACCCCTCAATGCTGTTGCTGAAGAAGCAAATTTAGATGCTGCCTATTTTTCTGGTAGCTGGAAATTAATTGCGACAGGGCCTAAGCTTTTCGCAAAAAAACCTGACCGTGTTGATGATAATCCGTTCAGTTATATTGAAAAAAAGAAAATCAAAGAAAATCAAACCTGGACGTTTAATGCGGATGGAACCTTTAGTTTGGCCGCTATTGATCACCGTGCTGCTGCACCTTTTACCGTTACATCAACATTTACTGTTGAAAACAACACCTTGATTATTAAACGTGTTGGCCGTTCACTTTATGACCGCTATAAAGTATTTCTGCGAGAAGGGAAAAAACTGGTTCTAAAAGGAGGCATGATGGGCTACGCAGTATTTGAAAAACTTTAACCCCATCGCTTACGTTTAATTAATACCTATCTGGTGGTAATTTTTTAATTCACTGCTGGGTAGGTTTTTTTATCACCTGACTTAAGAAATAAACAACACTTAGCCCTCTGGCCATAACCAGGCTGCACCTCGCACACCACTTGAGTCGCCATACTTGGCAGGCTTTAACAGCGTATGGACAGTATCTGAAAAGATATATTGCCCCCACAGGGCCGGTACACGCTCATAAAGTGGTGAAATATTAGACATACCGCCCCCTAAAACAATAATCTCAGGATCAAGCACATTGATGATGCTGGCTACTGATCGAGCAACTTGATCACAGTAACGTTCAAAAGCATTTTTGGAAACTTGATCACCCATCGCGGCCTGACCCACAATCCTTTTACTATCAAAATTGCACTGGTTTTCAGCATTAAATCGTGCCGTAAACCCGGGACCTGATAAAAAAGTTTCAATACAATTGAATTGACCGCAATAGCAAGCCATTAACTCACCATCAGAATGTTTCAACCACGGCAAAGGATTGTGACCCCACTCACCGCCAATCGCATTACAGCCAGTAATAATGGCACCATTAACAACAATACCTGCACCTACGCCGGTACCCAGAATAACACCAAACAACGACTTAACATTGACGCCAGCACCATCATTATATTCAGACAATGCAAAGCAATTAGCATCGTTTGCTAAGCGGACAGGCCGTTGCAGATTAAACTCGAGATCTGACTGTAGCGCTTTGCCAATAAGACAAACTGAATTCGCATTCTTTACTAATCCAGTCACAGGGGAAATCACACCGGGATGACCAACACCGACCGAACCGCTCCTACCTAATTCACGCTCACAACTAAGCACCAAACGGCCAATGGCATCGATAGTTTTAGAATAACTGCTTTGGGGTGTCTTTATGCGTTTCTTATAAAGTTCTGAACCATCAGCATCTAGGGCAACCAATTCTATTTTGGTTCCCCCTAAATCTATTCCAATTCGCATAACTTATATGACTTAAACGTAACGTCAAAAAAACTACTGCGCCAGTCATAACATTGGCACAAGTTAAAAATTAGCTGCGTTTAATAAATACTGTTCGTGTTTCTCTAAAAGATAAAAAAACAACAAAACACCTACTTATCACAATAGAGATAAAATTAAACTCACGAGCTTATTTCTTAACGGCTGCTTTTTTAGCGGGTGCTTTTTTAGCGGGTGCTTTTTTAGCGGCTCCTTTTTTAGCTGCAGGTTTTTTAGCTGCAGGTTTTTTAGCTGCAGGTTTTTTAGCTACAGGTTTTGGAGCGGGTACTTCGTCCTCATCGGGGTAATGCGTACCCGTTTCTGATCCTAAGCAAGACTCTTTGATAAGACCAATAGCGATACCAGTAATGATCCCAAATGCAATAATTGATTCCACGGTTTTTTCTCCTAAATTCTAGCTTGATGCCATCTTAATATAATCTTAAAACTGTACTGACACAGCCTATAAGATATGATGATTCTATTATTTTTCTTAAAAAAATGAACCTAATTGTCTAATAAATAAATTTTTATTTATCAGGGAATTATCTTAACCGAATTTTGTTATCAACACACTAGCAAAACAAAAAATATTTTCCTAAGTAACAGCGAATACTCAAAACAATGAATTAAAACTGGTTAAAAGTATTTATGCTTCACTCCACATAAAATTTATTCTTTCGATCTGTTAATGAGACTTTCCCAATCTGACTCTGAAACAACCTTGACGGCAAAGTCAGTCGCACGAGCAATTTTACTGGCTCCGACATTCTCTCCGCATACAAGGTAATCTGTGGACTGAGAAATTGAAGCGGGTATTTCACACCCTAGTGCCAAAGCTTGCTCTTGCATGGCCCTTCTACTCTGGTGCATTTTTCCTGTAAAGACTACTTTCTTACCTGTCAGTACAGATTTCATTATTACCCGTTCACCTTCTAACAAGGTCTTTTCAAGAGTGAAACCTTGATCCATCAAGAATTTAATGGTTGGCCATTTATGTGCCAATTGTCTGACAACGGCCTCTGCAGTGACCGCCCCAAAACCATTAATTGCCGACATCATAGCCACTGTCATCGCCGGTAATTGCTCCAAAGGAATATGTTTTAGTAAACGCCGAGAATCACCCAGGCCCAATCGATTCAGCCCGAAGGCTGCTAAAAAACGATAATCTTCAACAGCTTCCGTACGCGACCTCTTGAGCTCTTTAATAATATTTTCTGATTGTTTAGGGCCAAAGCTCATCCTCTCAAGCTCTCCTTGCTCTAGTTGATAAATCCCCTCTAAGGTATTAACCCCAGAGGCTATTATTTTTTCAATACTTTTGGGTCCTAACAAATCAACATTACCCAGAATTTTAAAAAAATGCTCCAGACTCGCCTGTAATTGTGCGGGACAATTAGATTCGTAACAAACAAGAAAATCATTTTCCCACTCAAGTAAACTGTCACAACTCGGGCAATCCGTTGGAACGAGAGCCGCACCCACCCCAGAAACTTTTCGCTCATATTTTGGGATCACTTCACCGGCTCTCGATATTTCAATACAATCACCTGTAGCAATGTTATCTTTTAAAATATTCCCGGCATGATGCCCGGTTACCCGGCTAATCGTTGCTCCCGATATAAACACAGGTGTTACCCTAAAAACAGGCGTTACCCTTCCGGTTCTACCCGTTTGCCAATAAATATCTTCAATCTTCGTTTGGGTCCTTTCACCCAAATCCTTTTTGGCTATTTGATAACAGTGGTGGTGATTGGTAGAACCCATTTCCAATTGGATTTCACGGTTTAATATATCAATCACAGCACCGTCTGTTGGAAACCCACAATCCTTGACCGAAGCACAAATTTCATCAAGACCAGCCATCAACTCACTGATTGTGCCTTGCCAATTTTTTAACGCCGTATAAGGAACAAATTTAGCCGCCCCTGCCAACAAGGCAGCTTTGGCATGCTCATTTAAACTATCCGCACCGACTAACCCAACCATGAAATTTCTCGGATGGGTAAATACATCTTTAAGGTGCGTACTGAAATATTCCGATGTTAAAACTAATTCGCCTAATCCTGTATCACCGCCAACGTGTTGAACACCAAGACCAAAAACATGCGTGACATTAGTCCCAGAGTCTCCATTACCACGAGTAGCCAAGACACCCTTGTTAAAGGATGCGGCCAAACCATCTAATTTAGCGGTAACACGAACCGTTATAGCGTTATGATTAAAAGCAATTTTATCCGCTGCTTTTTTTACGCGTAGAAAAAAACGCTCCATATCTTCAAAACTATAAGCCTTATCCGTGCTTAACATCGGGGTTAGGTGTTTGACCTTTTGTTCCGAAAAAAAAGGTTCTACTTCAACACGATGGAGTAGTTTGTGATCGGGATAACGCCTTAGAAATTCAGCTAAATACTCGTGATCATAAAGTGAGTCGTCCATAATAGGTTGTCCTGAACGGTAAGCTTTATTAGCTTTTTTAATTAACTGTTCAAGTTCACCATCGGTAAGTTCATTAGCTGGGAGATAAATAGACATGGATATAATCTGAAAATTCTAGGCGTAAATTAGTTTTGTTATAGCTATTATACGCTTTTAACAAAACGATTATTTCAACGCTTATCACGCTATAATTACTATCAATGAAAGCTTATATATTTCCCAATAGTTTTACACGCTATTAAACGTTTGTTCTGATATTATCAATTCTTATGTTGTGTCAAAAAAGATATACCCTTGTATTATTACTCTCAATCATCCTTTTATCCGGCTGCCAGTCCTCCTTTGGCCCTAACGTTGTTAAAGACACTCATCCAGGCTATAACAGCGCGATTGCCACAACTTTAAATCATCAGATGTTACTTAATTTAGTTCGATTAAAATACCGCGATGAAGCGTATTTTCTCAAAGTCAGTAGCATCACCGCATCGATGAGTTTCAGCGGAAACTTGGGTGTCAGTTCTAGCTTTGATCTTGCTCCGGGTGGTAATTTGATTAAACCCGACTTCGGCGTTGGTTACACAGACAAACCCACAATCACATACCAACCCGTGCAAGGTGAAGATTTCCTGAAAAATGTTTTATCAGGCATTTCTCTCGACGCCATCATGGTTTTAACCCAATCTGGGTGGAGTGTCGAACGGGTTTTTGGTTTGTGTGTTGAAAGAACCAATAAACTTCTGAATGCCCCAACAGCCTCCGGCCCGACCCCACTACAAGAACCTAAATTTAAACGATTTAAACAATTGTTGCTATTATTAAAACATCAGCTTAATCAAGGGAACATTGAGATGGGGTCTGATGACAGTCATAGACAAATAAACATTTTGTTTAAAGCTAACAATGAACATGAAATAACTGAGATGAATAAACTTGGCAAATTATTAGGCTTTAATCTGGACAAAAACCATTCCGCTCTCGTTAATTTAAACACTAACTTTCTCAAACAAGCAAAGAACCAACTCACCATTAGAACGCGCTCAATATTGAGTATCATGTTTTATCTGGCTCAAAATATTGATATCCCTATTGAACATATCCAAGCAGGTTTAGTGACTATCACAAAGAACCAACAAGGCGATGCCTTTAATTGGAGCCAAACACCGGCAGGTTCGGTATTTAAAATCTTAAGTAGCCGGGAAAAACCAGAAAAGGCACACCTTGCCATTCCCTACCGCAACTATTGGTATTATATTGCTGACAATGATTTACAAAGCAAAACGACTTTCATGTTATTAAAACAGTTATTTGATATCCAGTCAGGTCAAACCAAATTTTCAGGTCCGGCATTAACATTACCGGTTAGGTAACAGCTATTAAATTGTCTGGCTTTAGCCAGTTGCCAAAAAATACTGTCATCCCACCCTATAATTTAAATGGCTCAGAGACTAGCAAATGAACCCAACCCGAAATAATAATAGCAGGGCCAAAAGGGATAGCTTGTTGGAAATCAGCTTTCTTTAGCAGCATTGGCAGCGCAAGTAATAGTCCTAAACTAGCAGAGAGGGCGATCATACTCACCAGTACGGGGGCACCCAACAGGGCGCCAAAAACCGCCATTAATTTAAAATCACCATGGCCTAGGCCCTCTTGGTTCCGACAAACCTTGTAGGCCCAATAAATAGCCCAAAGACTTAGATAACCTGCAACTGCACCCAATATAGCGCCTGAAGGCGTATTTAAATAACCTACACTTGCAGCGATTAGAATCATCCATAACAGCGGCAGAACTAAACAATCTGGAATAATCTGATGATCAAAATCGATCAAAGCAATGACTATCAAATAATAGGTTATTATCAGTATCAGCACCCCTTCAACCGTTAAGCCATAAAACCCTCCGATTAAAACAGAAAAACCTGCCGTCATGATTTCAACAAGGGGGTAACGAATAGAAATTGCGACCTTGCAATGACTGCATTTCCCTTTCAATAATAACCAGGAAAGCACAGGAATATTTTCCCAAAACCTAATGGTTTTTAAACATTTCTGGCAGTGAGAACGCGGCATGCATAAAGAAATTGATTTTTCTTTTTGGATCTCTAAATCGAGAAACTCACGTGCCTGTTGGCGCCAATCAATAACTATCATTTCAGGCAACCGAAAAATGACAACATTTAAAAAGCTACCCATTAACAAACCCAGTAGGCAAAATAAAAACAAGACTGGGGTGAACTCAAAATAGCGTAACGTTTCGAAATTAATGATCATGGCTTCAAGAGTGGCGCTAGTATTTAAAATCAGTTACAGATAATCACACATTTGAAATTGTCACAAATTCCAACCCCGTCAAGGCATTAACACATTGAACATCATATTTAAACCAAACAACCTTTGCTATACCAAACATCTTTTTACCCATCATTTCGAACTGAACCCTGTCGTTTTTGTTAATCTCAGCAGGCCCGTTAACCAAAACCATCATGCCTGAAGGAGAAGTGTTAGTCGTCGTAAAATTGTAATTCAACCCCTTATATTCAATGACTCCTTTTAATGTATGCCCTGCCCGGTAGAACCGCCTTTTACTCTTCATTACTGAACTATCGTACTTTGAATCATAAAATTCAAACCCCGTTAAAAACCGACCCTCTACAGTCTTACTCCAAACCGTTGTACAAATCCCTGAAATATTGAGTTCGACTAAATTAAACTCAATGAATTTATGTTCACTAATCCCTTGAAATAATTCACGAACTGTTGGCATCAAGACCGTAGGTTCAATATTAGCTAAAAAGCCAGTTAATGATATATTTACCACTGAAACAGATAATTCTTCACTACCTACCAAAATATAACCTATGGTATCGAAGGAGATACGCTCACACCTTTTTGACATTGGATTAAACCTTATAAAAAAGCTACAATCCAGAAAAATATAGTTGAACTTTGAAAAGTTTCCAGACAATCACGTCTTCAGGAAAACTAAAATTAATAATTCTTTTTGTGCTTACTTTTTTAAATCGAAAACCAACCGGTCTAGCCAATTTTCAAAGCGACTATCATTGCTGACCACAGCCACTGTTGAACTTTTACGTTAGTGTTAAAATCAAAAAATCCGATTTATTTTACGATATAGATAACAATTAAACGCTTTATAGACTGAAAAGGAGATGACTCATGCCTTACCTAAAGTTAACGACTAACACACCCTTAAATAATTTAGAAAAACCTGAACTTCTAAACCAACTCTCACAATTAATTGCGGTAGAAACAGGAAAACCGGAAAATTATGTATTAATTGAACTTAATGAAAATAGTCACATGCTGTTTGCAGGGACCTCTAATCCTTTAGCTTACCTTGAATGTAAAAGTATAGGCCTAACAACGGTCCAAGCGAAGTCTATTTCCAGTTCAATCAGTCAATGCTTAGAAAGTTTATTAGCTATTAAGCGAGAGCGAATTTACATTGAATTCAGTAATTGCCCAGGAGAATTTTGGGGGTGGAATGGCTCAACCTTCAGGTGACTGTAATCCAGTACTTTATCAAAAAATAAACCACTGGAAATACGCCTCAATGAGGACACTATATTATTAGCTATATTCAATAGCCATTAAAGGCTGGCCTTTAGTAATCAGTTCACCATTACTGACCAATACTTTTACTATTTTACAATTTGAAGGCGCTGAAATTTCATTAAATAACTTCATTGCTTCAATGATACAAATAATATCCCCTTCCTCTAAAACTGAACCTTCTGAAACAAATGGAGCAGCATCCACATCTGAGGCATGGTAAAAGGTTCCTGCCATAATTGAGTCGATCGTATCTGGATAATTATTGGCATTTATTTTCTCAGTACTCACTTCAGCTTTGGGTGTTTCAATAGCCTTATTCTCAGTTATTTCAGATAAAGGCAAGGGACTGCTATTAGTCACTGGGCTGATAGCACCTGACCGTAGAGATAAATTAAAGTCTCCTTTATTGAGTGTTAATTCATTTAATTGTAAGTGAGAGGCCTTCTCAATGAGTGTACTCATTCCACTGTAATCATCCGGGTGCAGAATGGGGTTTACAACTTCAGAATTTTGTTTATTTACTGCAGTCTCTGATACAACCGACTTGGGCGGAATGATTTCTTCCATCTCAATATCAGCGGGCGTTTTGGGGCGTTCATTTTCTGGGAAAGCCCTCCATTTAAAGAATTCAAGAGCAACCTCTGGGAACAGGCAATACGATAATATATCCTCTTCATTGGTAATTAGGGTGGGGTCAGATATTGACTCTCCTGCTGTAGGCAAAGTATCTTCAAGATCATCGGCCGGTCGATAATCTATAGGTTTTTCGTCGCCAAGAATTTTCTCAATAAAAGCCGCCTCTATTGCAGCCGGTGATTTCCCATATAATCCTTTAACATAACTTTTTACTTCTTGAGGAACAATTTTATATCGCTCTTCACAAATGATATTCATTACGGCTTGAGTCCCTACGATTTGACTGGTAGGGGTTACCAGTGGTGGGTAACCTAAATCCTTTCTGACCCGGGAAACCTCTACCAATACCTCAGGCAGTTTATCAAGTGCACCTTGCTGCTCCAGTTGTGATCGGAAATTTGAAATCATTCCACCGGGAATTTGGTGAACCAAAATTTCAGCATCAATAATAGGATCATTAATCCGTCGTCCTGGAGACCTTTTGGGTCCTAAATCAAGAAAATATTTATTGACCGTTCTTAGTGCCTCAATATTTAAATTAATATCAAATTCTGTTTCATCAAAAATAGCCAACATCGTTTCCACTGGAGGTTGCGAGGAAAATCCCGCCATCGAAGAAACGGCACAGTCAATTGCCCCGGCACCGGCTCTAACACCATCTAAATAAGCAGAGCATGCCATACCACTCGTTGCATGCGAATGGATTTGAATTGGAATATTTAAGTGCTTATTCAATGCCGCTACTAAGTTGTTAGCCGTCGTGGGTGATAATAATCCGGCCATATCTTTTACACACAAGGAGTCAATCCCCATCTCAACTTGTGCTTTTGCATCTTCAACATACTTTTCAATGGTATGTACCGGACTGATCGTATATGACAATGTGCCTTGCGCATGTGCACCACTCTTCTTTACGGCTTCAATGGCTGAACGCACGTTCCGGTGATCATTTAAAGCATCAAATATTCTGAAAATATCAATACCGTTGTCATGAGCTGTACCTACAAAACGCTCGACAAGATCATCAGAATAATTCTTATAGCCGACAATATTCTGTCCTCTCATCAGCATTTGCAACGGTGTTTTAATAGCTTTTGCTTTAATAAGCCTGAGTCGTTCCCATGGGTTTTCCCGTAAAAAACGCAAACAAACATCAAAAGTAGCCCCTCCCCATACTTCTAATGAGTAATAGCCTATCGTATCAATCGTATCGATGATATCGATAATATCGTCCGTGCGCATTCGTGTTGCCCAAAGCGATTGATGCGCATCTCTCAATGTAGTGTCAGTAATTCTTAGCGTTTTATTTTTATTATTATTTTCCATTTTTCAGTCACTAAAGGTAGGCTATTGATCCAAGGTAGAGGTTATTATTTTTTATTAAGTCTACATGACAACAAATAAATAGCAGTTAATAATTTGATATGTACTTTTACCATCATCAACCTCATAAAAAAACCTTTTTCTCATATAAACGTTAAATAGCTACAAAGCGGCAACAACCCTTTTTTTAGCTCTTAAAAAATTACGTTGTTATAATTCTGTAAATGTTGATAACCACAACCAACGAACTTATTAACAACCTTCATTAAAGTAATAAACTATTTAATCTACTTCTACTCATGAGTCTTGCCCGCTTCAGCCAAGGCTGTGTCCTAAGCAAAGTCATTGCTGTACCCCTGCGAGTAAGTGGAGTCGTTATATCCATAGTCTTTGTCATAGGCAATCAAGCCCATGATACCCTCGACACAATGGCTGACGCAGTCGATGAAATGCCGCTTTAATGTAAGAATCCACTCGTACTTAAACGCTGAAGAAGAGCTAACGACTACACGCATTAGCATGGAACTGCCTAAAATCGATTAATAAAACGCCTTATCATCACAGCCCAATAGTGGTGTCAAAAGTGTTCTCTTCATTCAATACCGGGTAAAAAAATTATTATTTGCCGCATTTATGTTCCCAATCATTAATTTGACGTTGTAACCGACGGTTCTCAATTTGCAATACTTTCAATTGCCTTTTCAATCGCTGAAAAGATTTATCCGGGATGCTAGATGCTGTTGATAAGGGGTTGTCCTCATTAAAATACTCGGTTGAAAACGTAACACCTTTTTTACTTAACTCATCCTCACTACGCCCTGAACAAATTATTTTTGAATCGTCTTCAAAAGAATCACCGTGTTCAAAGGTTCCAATATTAGAAATTTCCCCATACGCCTCAATGAGTTTATTAATACCGCGCTGATCTGCTTTTACTGAACTCTTCCCCTGATAGATATGCTGTAATTGGTCGCTGGATTCCGCAGATTTTCTAAACCATTCCACTGCTTTTTGATTATTTACCCCCGTCCCCTGACCTTTTGAATACATGACACCGACTTGAAATTGAGAAATCGCATCCCCTTGTTCCGCAGCGTTAAGACAATTCACAAAATTCTGCGTATTATCCAAAGAAGAATCAACACAAGCCAAAATATTATCGGTAAACAAAACAAAAAGATAAAACAAAATACTCTTTCTCACTATCAACCCTCAATTATTTCCAAAATAATTTTTTAGATACTAAGCAATCAATTACTATAATATAGGTCATATGTCAAATTGATAGTCATGATTTTAATGCTATCAAGATCGTTCCTCTAAGCCCTTAAATTTTATTACGAATCGCTATGAAAAAAACATACTTCGCTCTTTTACTGTTGCTGCCTTTTTTGACATTAAATAAAATCACATTAGCCGCAGCTAAAACGTCATCTGCGACCCAAAAAACCACGATTAGTCCAAAAATGGCCGCATTTAATCATTGCAACCAGTACATTGAAAGACTCTATCTGAATGAATTTACCTTTGAATTTTCTGAACGACCCAAAGGCGTTTATCAAAATAAGAGGAATTTTGTTATTAATGCTTCTGCTAAAGTCATTAGTGGGCCTGATGACTTTAAAAATAAAGGTTACATTTGCAGAATCCGCTATTTATTCAAAAACAACTACAAACGTGTAGAAAATATAAACAGTTGGTCCATCATTGGTATTTCTGGGCTTGAGGATAAATTAATTGAACTAGAAGAATAAAATACTTATTAGTTAATAGTTGCATCGTATTTTTTATCGTCATGAAAGTCACGCTATGACTAAGACACAACACCCTGAATTTCACTTAGATTCTCAGATCATTCACCTTAACCATGCCGCAGTAGCTCCTTGGCCGCAGCGAACTGTTAATGCCGTTGCAAATTTTGCCCAAGAAAACGGTGCCGTCGGTTCAACAAATTATTTGCACTGGCTAACCCTTGAAAAGACCCTGAAAAAACAATTAAAACAACTCATCAATGCGCCATCAATAAATGATATTGCCTTAGTAAAAAACACCTCCGAAGCCTTATCTTTTGTCGCTTACGGACTTAACTGGAATTCAGGTGATAATATTGTTTCCAGCAACATTGAATTTCCTTCCAATCGGATTCCATGGCAATCACTTAAAAACCAAGGTGTAGAATTTAGACAAACTGATTTACAACAAGACACAACACCCGAGGCTAGCCTATTTTCAAACGTCGACAAAAATACCCGTCTTATTACTATTAGTTCCGTTCAGTTTGCAGCAGGCCAACACCTCGACCTTGAAATGATTGGCGACTTTTGCCAACAACACGGTATTTTATTTTGTATTGATGCCATTCAAAGTCTAGGTGCAATCAAGTTTGACGTGCAATCCTACCAAGCTGATTTTGTTATGGCTGATGGTCACAAATGGATGTGTGGCCCTGAGGGATTAGGTGTTTTTTATAGCCGCCCTGACTCTAGGAAACGACTTAAATTAACCCAATTTGGCTGGCATATGATCAAAGATACCCATGACTATGAAAACCAGCCTTGGGAGGCACACTCAACGGCACAACGTTTTGAATGTGGCAGTCCTAATATGCTAGGAATACATGCTTTATCAGCCAGTTTGTCGGTATTATTAGAAGTCGGAATGGATACCGTAGAACAACAAGTTTTAGCCAATGCCCGCTATTTAGCCTCTGAAATTCAACAACATAAACAGCTCCTTTTATTAAGCGCATCGCCAACCCAACTTAATTCTGGCATCGTACTCTTTAAACCTAAAACACTCACTAAGCAGTGCTTATTCAATTACTTACAAAATAAACAAGTGCTTTGTGCTATGCGGGGAGATGGCATCCGATTTTCACCTCACTTCTATAATACACTTGATCAATTAGAGCATGCCTTAACCCTTGTCGATGAGGCAACAACGCTATAAATTCTAGTGTTATCATCGACAACTTATTCAAACCCGTCCCTTGCGATTATAAAACAAGGTTCGGAAATTACGCGAGCTTTGTTCTGCAATTTGTTGTACCGAGGTATTGCGTAGTTGTGCCATAAATTTTGCTACGTGATGGACATACAATGGATAATTTGGCTTACCTCGAAAAGGGACAGGAGCCAAATAGGGTGAATCTGTTTCCACAAGAAAGCGATCTGCAGGCACCTTTTGTGCCGCCTCCTGAACTTGCTGTGCATTTTTAAAGGTGACAATACCTGAGAAAGAAATATAAAAATTTAAAGCTAATGCTTTTTCAGCCATGGCCCAATCTTCGGTGAAGCAATGGATGACCCCCCCTACTTCAGCGGCTCCTTCTTCCTGTAAAATTCGGATGGTATCGTCGCGTGCTTCGCGAGTATGTACAATCAAAGGTTTATCTAGTAATTTAGCTGCACGAATGTGATGGCGAAAACGTTGATGTTGCCACTCAAGATCCCCTTCACTCCGAAAATAATCTAACCCTGTTTCACCAATACCAATGACTTTTGAATCCTGCCCCAACGTAACTAATTCCTCAACACTGGGATCATGACACTCCTGTACATTAGGATGGACACCAACAGTGACCGGTATATTTTCAAACGGTTCGACTAACCGATACATGGCTGGGTAGGATTCCAAATCAATACTAATACAAAGCATCGAATCAATTTGTTGTTCCTGTGCCGCTAAAACAAAGTTTTTAAAGTGACCGTCATAAGGTGTAAGATCAATCCGGTCAAGATGACAATGAGAATCAATTAACATAAAAAAGTAACCGCCAAAATTAGAAGGCTACATTGTATAAGTTGCTTGTATACAATTCAAATGACCTGAAAGAAAGTCCTCAATTTTAAATTTTATTGTACTATTTGTATCATTATATAATTGTATACCGACACCTTGAACCCGATAGTTCTCAGAATTACCCGGGGTTATCCAAATTACTTTCCCATTAATTGATATCCGCTCAGGATGATCCATTAACCGTAGTAAGATAAATAATTCATAATTTAATGGATAGGTGTTTTTGGTTGGAATAAATAAACCACCATTAATAATAAACGGCATATAAGATCGGTGCAGTTCATCTAAATCATTAATAGTAATCGATAATATCTCCAAGCCCCTCTGAACTGACATTTAAACTCCGGTTCCTAAACAGCCGCCCATTTAATAAAAAAACCCTCATAAGCTAAATTTTTATTTAGTGGCTGTTTTAATTGCAGATGTAATTCCAGTGCAACTAAATAAAAATCATATAAATGCTGTAAGTCTAGATCTCCTGTTAGCATTTTCAAGGAATCATATAAGTCAACATTCTCTACCCCGACCATCGAGGAAGTTTGATTTATTTTCATAAGATCAACAATCCAGGAAATCATCCATGCTACTAATTCAAATTGATTGTGTTCACAACAAAATGCCGCTACAACGACAACAGACAACTTTTTATGCCGTAACAGAATAAACTTCTCAAATAACTGCATTCTAATAGTTATGGCTTCACACTCTGCATATTCTCTCGCTAATAAAGGGGCTCTTCTAGACATCTGCAATAATAGTGATAAATCACCGGTAGTGTCATTCTCATTTAACCAATCAAGAGCACAATCGGTCGTGGGCGTTTCTATAACTATTTTCTGACAACGACTCTGAACAGTAGCAGGAATAAGCGATAATTGATCAGTGATTAAAATAATCACTGTACGGTCAGGTGGTTCCTCTAATCCTTTCAAAAAACTATTAGCGGCGGAACGATTCATTTGATCAGCTTGGTGAACAACAATAATACGGTATTGCAGATAATGAACGGTTAACCTTATTTTTGACAACAGCCAACGAATCTGATCAATACCAATGTCTTTGTCTTCTGATTCCGGTTTAATGTCAATAAAATCAGGATGTGTTCCAGAGACAAAAAGGATACAAGACCGGCATTTTCCGCACGGTGAATCATGACTACTATTGCTAGACTCACATAATAACAAGTGCGCAAAGGATCTTACCAACTGAGCCTTTCCTAACCCTGCTTGTCCGGTGAGTAGTAGTGCTTGAGGAATTCGCTCATTAGAAATGTAGCTTTTCAATAATTGCCAAGCCGTATCGTGCCAAGGAAGAATATCTCTAGACACGCTCATTTTTTCAGTAGTGATAATAAATGAGAAACTATATCACTTTGTACCGCGGTTAATGATTGATTGGCGTTAACAACTTGAATTCGATCCGGATTTTTTTGCGCTTGTAAAAGATAAGCTTGTCTCACCCGTTCAAAGAATGGAAATTGTTCTTGTTCAAAGCGGTCGCTGATTACCCGCTCTTTCATTCGACTCATACCAATATTAATGGGGGCATCCAATAGTAATGTTAAATCAGGTCTAAACGTCCCTTGGACCCAGGTTTCCAATTGCTGTATTAAACTAACATCAATGGCTCTCCCTCCTCCCTGATAAGCATAAGTTGCATCTGTAAAGCGATCGCTAATAACCCACTGACCCTGTGCCAATGCAGGATAAATAACTTCCTTAAGATGTTGAGCTCTGGCAGAAAACATAAGTAATAATTCTGTCTGCTCTGCCACAGATTCACTACGTTCTTCTAAAAGTAAACATCTAATTTGTTCTGCCAACGGGGTTCCGCCCGGCTCTCGAGTCACCCTGACTGAAAGTCCGTTATCTTCTAAAAAATCTTTAATAAAATGGAGGTTGGTTGACTTACCAAGACCCTCGCCACCTTCCAAGGTTATAAATTTTCCTGATCCCATGATTATTTCTTCTGATAAAGATTAACGGCATTATTATGACTCTCTAATGAATTAGAAAAAGTATGCCGACGATTCCCACTGGCTACAAAATATAAACTCTCTCCTGGTGCAGGATGTAATGCTGCATGTATCGCACCGCGTCCTGGCATGGCTATCGGGGTCGGTGTTAAACCCTTATGACGATAGGTGTTATAAGGTGTGTCCTCAAGGAGATCCCGCGTCCTTATATTCCCATGATATTTTTCACCCAATCCATAAATAACAGTCGGATCAGCCTGTAGTCTCATTTTCTTACGTAATCGGCGAATAAACACACCCGCTATTTGATCCCGCTCAGATGGGATGGCCGTTTCTTTCTCTATAATTGACGCTAGAATTAGGGCTTCATAACGACTCGCTACTGGTAAATCATCGTCCCTTGTTTCCCACTCTTGTATCAGCACCTGACTCATCTTTGTATAAGCCCTTTTTAAAATAGATAAATCCGAATCGCCTTTGGCAAAAAAATAGGTATCTGGAAAGAGCAAACCTTCAACATGCGGATAAGGACATTTTAATAAGACTAATAGTTCTGGCAGTGTAAGCGCATCTATTGTTTTTTTTATTGCCGGATGTTGTCGCAAGGCATATTTTATTTGTTTGAAACTCCAACCTTCTGGAAAAGTTATAGCATGTTGGCGTGATGCCCCGGAAACAAATAAGGCTAGGAGTTCTGGTAATCTCATTCCTTGTGTTATTAAATACTCCCCGGATTTTAATTGATCTTGCTGTCCATTAACGTAGGCAATAATTTTAAACCAATGACCGTCCACGGGAATATTTTCCCTCTTCAATTGGTCCACAACTTGAGATAATGATTGACCGTCTTTGATCTCAAAAACAAGTGAACTCTCTTCAACTATTGTAGAGGTAACCGCCGTTTGATAACTTATTCCCGCAAAAACTAAAATCGTTAATAAAGAAACCACAAAAAACCAACAAATCAACCTGATCATAACTGAAGATCCTGAGTTTTTAATTGATCTATACACTGACTGATTTGACGCGTTACCGATCCGACAGAAAGACTATAATTATCTATGTGACTGACCGGCCAAATACCAATAATACTATTCGTTAAAAAAACCTCATCGGCTCGGTACAAATGCTCTTTCGTTAATAATCGCGGTTCAACATGAAAGCCATTTTCAGCCCCATAATCTAAGATAATTCCACGGATTATTCCAGCGACTCCACAATTCACTAAAAGAGGCGTTAAGAGCATACCGTCTTTAACCATGAATATATTACTCATGGTACCTTCAACTAAGCACCCCTGTTGATCAAACATTAGACCTTCTTGTATGGATTCTGAGACCCATTCAGCGCGTGCTAAAACCTGCTCAAGACGATTGGTGTGCTTAATTCCGGCTAAACTTGGATTAGAGCCTAGTCTGCCTGAACAGAGTCTAACCCTAACACCTTCTTGTTTATAACATTCCGGAAAAGCAGGAAAGGGATACAACGACAAAATTCTCGTGGGCTCAACAATTTCAGGCTGTCGATACCCTCGACCACCTTGTCCTCGGGTTAATTGAATTTTCAGGACAGCACTTTCGGTTCCTTCAAGCAAAAGGTCGATTTCACTTAAAAGAACAATATCGCCAGGATAAGGAATGAATAGTTGCTTACAACCCAGTTGTAAACGATCGAGATGACGTGATATAAAAACCGCTCGCCCTGATGTGACTTCTATCGTTTCAAATAAACCATCGCCGTATTGAAAACCACGATCAGTTATATCTAAATTGTGTTTCTTTTCACCATTAATGAGTACATCAGTCAGCACAGTCTGAAAGAAATTACATCAGAAGAAAATGTATTTTTTATGAGAAACGTTTGAAAACAAGGCTACCATTCGTTCCACCAAATCCAAAAGAATTAGAAACAGCAATATCAATAGCCATATTTCTTGCAACATTAGGAACATAATCAAGATCACATGCAGGATCTTGGTTATCAAGATTAATAGTAGGTGGAGCCACTTGGTCTTTTATGGCTAACGCTGTTAATACCGCCTCTATTCCACCGGCAGCACCTAACATGTGTCCAATCATTGATTTTGTTGAACTCACGGCCGTCTTATAAGCGGCATCGCCCAGTGCTCTTTTTACTGCTTGGGTCTCTGCTATGTCACCTGCAGGCGTTGAAGTACCATGCGCATTAATATAATCAACCTGATCAGCATTTAACTGTGCGTCCCGTAAGGCATTAGTCATACACCGTGCAGCACCTTCACCACTTTCAGACGGTGATGTCATATGATAAGCATCAGCACTCATGCCATAGCCAACGAGCTCAGCGTAGATTTTAGCACCGCGTTTTTTAGCATGCTCAAGTTCTTCTAGAACCACAACACCGGCGCCATCACTTAATACAAAACCATCCCGGTCAACATCCCAAGGACGACTCGCAATCGTTGGATCATCATTACGCCGAGAAAGTGCTTTGGCTGATGCAAAACCAC
>ENA-OSET01002260-OSET01002260.1-sediment-metagenome-genome-assembly--contig:-NODE-2260-length-18831-cov-16.070972_pt1 | contig 18831 bp, 13 predicted proteins | sample MGYA00237882_ERZ534229 | MGnify/ENA primary metagenome ERZ534229 (study PRJEB26408, sample SAMN06266212) | sediment metagenome | isolation source: Hudson Canyon methane seep mesocosm | place... | reverse complement strand
CCAAACATTAAGCTATCAAATAATTGGCCAGGCTTAGTGTTCCCCCAGAAGTTCTCAGAACCAGAAAGAGCTGATCCAGATTGCGAATTTGCAATATCAATAACCTCTAGTTTTGTATTAAAAAGATTCGCTAGTGTCAGCATAAATTCAGTTTTACCAATGCCTGCGTCTCCTACAAGCAGAAAAGGTGGTAAGCGTAAAACTTGATTACTTATTGCTGATAGTGCAAGTTGATTTTTTATAAATAAAATAACTTCAGTAAAATTGGGAAAGTCACTAGTTAAGTGATCACAGCACTCCTGCCAATCATCCGGTATTACCGCTAACCTTTTTTCAGGTGTAGTTTCTCTAATGCGTTTAACTAAACTTTTTACTCGATTAGCGTGCTCTCGTGTAGCCCCTTGATAATCTTTCTCTAACTTATCAACATCCCTTACATTATATAAAGCAATCATATTAATATAATCAACATTATCATTAGAGGTATCTTCAATAATTTCATCGCCACTAGGGTCTTTGTAACTATCACACTCTTCTGCCTTTACAGACTCTTCAATAGATACAGCTCGGTCTTCATTTTTTTCAATAGTAGCGGCTGAACTTGTAATTTTTTTCACCTCAGACTTAGAGTATTTTTTTTCAATACAGTTGATACAAATTTGCATACATTGAAATTTATACTCGTCAATCCCTTCCTCAGCACAATAATTCTCAACTAGATTTTCATCGTACTTATAATCATTTACCAGCTTATTTCCGCAACGATAGCAAATAGTTTGTGAGTGTCCTTCAACTTTCTTAATTGCATGTTGCAGTGCGTGATTTTTAGCTGTTTTATCACCGATATTTGACTGAATAAATACATGTAATTTACGTTGAAATACTTCATCTGGTAACTGCTCTTCAATAATCCGTAAAAATTTTATTTTTGGCTCACTACCTAAAATTTCTTGAACATCCACTAAAAAACTTCCTAAGGGAGTAGATAACCCGCCAGAAACTTTTATCGTCCAACCATTCGTCCATTGGAAAAATGGTAATAAATCATCAGGAATACTTCTAGGATTAAATAGGGGGTTCAAAACAGTTGGTTGTAATTTCATTGTGATCCTATCTATAGTGCTACATTTATTAATTGCGAAACATTTAGCCTAGTTAGGTACTGGAAATGGATGACCAGACGGCAACGCTGAAATAATGTTCGCTGGTAACAATGCAAGTAATTCCGGCTGACAAGATTTAGGCAAATTGCGTAACAATATAGACAGCGATAATGCATTTAGGTCACGATCAGTAAATGTACTTTTTGCTAGGTTTACACCCCAACACACGATTCTACAATTCGAAGGAAGATAGCCTATGCTGTTGTCTATACGGTCTATTGAGGGGCTGTAAAAGCTTTTTACACCTCTTGCACCCTCTTGATACGCTTTAGTTTTTATTGGTAATCCAGTTGCTTCACACTTTCCTTTCGTTAGCCTTTCTTCAAACCACTCTTCAGTCAATTCAAATAATAAATTCCTTTTAGCAGCAGAGCTTCGTGTTGACGTCATGAATCGCTTCGCAGGGTGTTTTTCATAATATTTTGCAACGTGTTTTTTCAACGCGTCTGTGTCACGTACAAACTTATGATGATAAGCATGAGCACATTTATATGAACAGTATTTTCTCGGCTTCTTAACGCGCTCATAGGTATATTCAGTTTCACAAAAAGCACAAACAATAGTTTCTATACACATTTTTTAACCTCTAAGAATCATTATTTAATTTAAAGCATCAAATTTATATACTACGAAGCAATGATAAATTATAAAATTAACTTTGTAAAGTTTTTTTGTTATCCTATATGTAATTATTGTTATTTTTAAGAGGTTTTTTATGATTAAATGTCATCTGTCAAAATTCATGGGGGAGCACAAACTTAAAATTTCTGACTTAGCACGCGCTGCTGAGTTGCATAGAAATAGTATTTCGCTGTTATATAAAGAAGAAGCTAATAGGGTTGACCTAGAGACGATTGAGAAACTGTGTAAATATTTTAAGTGTGGAGTGAGTGATTTATTTGAATATATTCCTGATGAATAAAGAGAGGCGGTAAAAAATTACCTTTGATATTAGAGATTAATGATAAGCAGTTACACAAAGTTTTGCACAGTCTCTGATGCTGAAGAGGTGCTATGGTCGTTGATTGTTTTACTCTACCCACCATCTCTAATCGTCAATAGAAACGGTAAATTCGGGATTATTAGGCATCTTTAAGCGTTAATTTTTTAAAAATTATCATGCACAGAAATCATTAACATCAAATGATACAGGATCACCTTTACTACCAACTCTAATAGTAATTAAACTTATAAAACTATTTTTATCTATAAATTCAATCTTCTTCTCTTTTATTCTTTCCTTTATAAATTTTAAAAAGGACCTGTCTTTAAGTAAGTAGCTTATGTCATAATAATACGGAATACATGGCCAACTACCTATATTAATATTCTTTTTATGGACACCATAATCATCTGTTATATTTGCAGTTATTTTAAAAACTGAAGATTTACAATCTATATTTTCAATCTTATTATATTTTTGTGTGATCAAAAATTTAGCCTGATTTTGCAATTCAACCGAAACAACCCACGCTATATTATCATGATAATCAATAGGAAGAATTGTAATTATAGTTCCTGTCTTTATATCTTGTATCACGACAAAGCATGACTTATCATTATCACTGTAAAAAAGTTTATGAACTCTATTGGTACTTTTCTCTTGCCCAACATTAATATTCAGACCTGAGTTTATAATTTCTATTAAATCGTCATGAGCTATTGATAATCTATCGCTAACCCTATCAAATGCATGATAAGAAAAATTTGCTTTCATACTTAATACCTATCTTTTTTTATAAAATTTACATAATATGCCTTAGGTATCTCCTAAAATGGAATCCCATCATCAAACGGATCCCCCCCTCCTGTATAGTCATTCACTTCATCTTTTTCACCATGACTATCATTAGCCACTACTTTTTTACCTATTAAATCAATAACGCTTGCATTCAACTCCAGGCTTGTTTTCTGTGTGCCATCCTTAGCTTTATACTCTTGAATACTTAATTCGCCGGACACAAAAATAGGTTGACCTTTTTTCAAGTAGTCTTTTAACTTCCCCTCCGCACGTTTTCCCCATAATGCAACTTGTAGCCATACTGTTTTCTGTCTATCCCCAAAACCCACATGATTAGCTATTGTTACATTAAGGACAGCTTGGCCAGTCGAGGTATATCGTAACTCAGCATCCGCACCAATAATCCCAGTACAACTAAATACATTACTCATTTTATTTCCTTTAAAATTTATGCAATTTGCGATTTATTAATTTTACAATACGATTTAACTGTTTGATCAATCACCTCAATCTCACTATTTCTATAGTTTTCTAAAATAATGACATCTTTGGGTAAATCACCATCAAACCACTGTTTTATATAGTAAGAAGTTGACTCCAAAACATCGTCATTATCTTGCAATAACAACTGATCTACCTCTAAACACCCATCTTCACTTACTTGAATTCCTAACGTAGCTCTTTCTGGTTGCATTACTTGATACACAAAATATTGACCCGCTAATATTTTTTCATGATAGGTCCATACACAATTATGTTGCTGCATAGCTTCCCTTGCCAGATCAACCGAATTTGTGATTGGAATAATATTAAAATTCCCTTCAATTACTGAAGTTGGATAATTAAATTTTTTCTTAGTTAAGCCTTGAAGCTTTAGAGTTAAATTTAAATATTCATGCATTTCATCAAGACACTTACTACCCTTAAGACTCTGCAGTTGCTTTTCAATTCTAGGTAAAATACCAATTTGCTTTGCTTTACGAATCCCAGAATTAACACTCTCAATGATAGGTTGAATATCTTTAATAAGTGTAATCTCTTTAAAGCTATACGACCATTTAGTACCAATTAAACAAGGGCAGCTACGAAATAGTTTTATTTGATTTAATGTTAAAATAGGGTAATGTTCTAGCGTATGTAATCGTTCACTAGTTATCCAATAATTTAAGTTAAACATCAAACTATGATCATAAGGCTCAGCATTCAATTTACTTAAAAACTTAAGGACTGATTTGCGGGCTGGAAAACCTAATTGAGCTAAAATATCAATACGTTTTGACTTAAAACATATTTCATAATCAGCATCATTCCAATTGTTTTTATCAGCAATGTATGCAATCAACCATAGCAATATGGGGTCTGAACATAATAACTGATTTGCCGCAGGAAACCTCTCAACCAAAACCAAAGCCGGCTTACACTGAGGAATATTTATAAATTGCTTCGTAGTCATTTCTTCGTACATTCTATTCACCTACAGACTCGTTCAAAATAAGATTAAACAAAAAACAGAAAAGTTGTTTTTGTTTCCTATAAGTAGAAACGAATCGAACGTACAAAAATTAACAAATTAATTTAATTATTTTTAAACTTGCAACAATGAGTAACACGAAATTAGAGTTACAGGTTTAACTGAATGGCCTTCCATCCCCAAGACTCTCGTTTTTTATTATAGTTTTGCACTGCAATTCCACTAACTACATCCCCACTCTCTATAGCTGCCCGTTCCACCATTGGACGATCTAAAAAAATATTATCCTCAGTGAAGCCCAACCCATTCGAAACTCGAACCGAACTATTAAATATTTTAACTATTCCGTCATCTAACCTTTTTTCCGATTTTTTACACGTTAGCACTGAATATTGAGTACCGTAATTATTTTTATACGAGGACACCTTTAAAATAACCGTATCTGCTATTTGAGCAGAAAAATCAGAAAGCAAAAAAGTACCATTGATATCTTTGTTAACCATAAAGTGCGCCATACGTTTTTCAACATTGATATAGTCAATAATTCCGGTATAGTCTGGAAAAATATCCCAATCTTTATTAGTATCACGACTTTCGATTAGATATACCTGAAATCGTTGATCATGGTCACACTCACCTTTCACTTGTAAGCCTTGACCTACCGTTAAAGACTTAAAATCGTATTTATTATTTGGAACCGCTATTTCTAAAGGGTTGGCTTGACCCTGAAGTGATATATAAAGTTTACGTTTTGGCTTGTTAGGTTTATTAGGTATCGTAAAAACCTCTCCAACAATTGCATCTAACCATGGCATATTATCGAAAAGCAATTCATCAGCCAAAGTAGTGTTTTGTTTGTAGTATGAGTAATTATTCTTTGTAGCAGTTGAGCTTTTATACCACTCACTATTTTGAAAATTATTTAATTCATTAGTAGCCTTCCAACCTTCTTTTTCCCTACTTTCAACCGCCTTATTCACTTCATATGCGGCTTCATTAAATAATGATTTTGCAGTTAATAAATCAACAAATTTCACTCTAACATTGGCAAGAAACTTATCCTCTGATTTACATAACAAAGCTTTGCAATAACAGGATAAGCTCTTATCAGGATTAGAAGCTAAAAGAATTTCTCCTAATAAATCCCATGCCCAGTAGTCATTTATTTTATTTTTAACAACTGAAATAGAAAATTCAAGTGCTTCATCATTACGGCCTATACTATGTAATAATTTTGCTTTGTAATAAACCAACCAAAAATTATCACTAAAATTAATAATCGCTCGGTCAATAAACGGTAAAATATAATCTATATCTGAGACAATACTTTTATTTAATGCATCTTTTGCTGCGTGTTGAATTAACCTTTCAGCACTACTTGGGAAAATCTTGCCACTATCAGCTTTGTAAGGCTCATAATCCTCTTTTGTTAAATTATTTAGATCCCACAACTTCAAAAAAGAAACTAAACTAAAATTCTCATTGCCAACTAACTTATCAGCAAACCTTAAAAACAAAGAGTGCAATAAAGATGGCCGTTCAGTATTCAATTTCAAATAGTCAGCTAAGAGCCTTTTTGCGGCTAACACATTAATATTTTCAACTGAAAATAATTCTTTACCAACTCTGTATAACTCCCACGCTAAACTAGTTTTAAGTTCTTGGTCATTAGGAAAATCAACTAAAGCAGTTTTGTAAGCATTCACAGCCTCATAATGCTTACCTTGCTTACTCAAAGATTTGGCATCCGAAATTATTTCTTTTTTCGGGTCAGATAAATCTAATGCTCGCTGTACATTTTTGGATAGAATTTCATCATCCCCCACTTCAATATTAGATAATGTTTCAGAATAACCTTTAGCGCTATTAAGATCATCTTCACTAATAGACTGTTTAATCATGTCTATTAAGCAATATGCATAGGCTTTATCATTCCACTCATCATATGGAGTGTTACTGACTAACTCTACAGCCATATTATAAGCCTCTATTGTCAATCCTTCTTTTCTTTTAGAAAATACATCTTTACTCGTTATCATAATATTAATTCCATCAATAATACTTCCTTCAAAGTATTAATTAACTTCTGAGATGTACTTTCTTTTCTACATTCATGATATTTAGTAAACTGCTTCTTTCCATTATAATGAAAATCTATACTTGCTATTTCATCACCCTGTGAAAACATATAACGCTCCATCCATTCATGTGAGGTTATTTTATTTACATCAATACTTCTAGATTTACAAATTATAGAAACTTGCTCATAAAATTCTTCCAAAAAGGTTTCAGAAAACTGAAAACCTATATTTTTTTTCGATATAGATTCTGGCTTCTCAATAAACCTTACATGAAGTACACAAGATAAGAGTTCATCCAGCTTATATGATAAATCACCTTTATTTTGAGAAATAATATTAGAAATTTCCATTTTTCCGTTATAAATAATATTGAATCTTACCGTATCAATACTATCTGAAAAATAATATGCTTCTTGGTATTTATTATGCTGGATATCAACTATCTCTATATCTTCAATTTTTATGACATCTAAAACCTTACGTAACAACGATACCAAAAAAACATCATTTGGATTTATTCCAAACAAAGGAGAATCCAAATCGTTGATAGTAGATTTATTGACGATACTATTGTTTGGTATTTGTACACCACTATATTCTTGTTCAACTGCTTTCATAGAACTTCCTAGCTTTATATGTGGTTCATCCAGTGTGAATAATTTTTTTGACGTTCTCGTTATCGCAGTATATAGCCATCTAAAATAACTTGAATTTAAACTTCCCATATGAGCTTTGCAATTTACAAAAACATTATTCCACTCACTACCCTGAGCCTTATGACAAGTAATCGCATATCCAAACTTAATCTTCATTGCATTAAAATATTTATCACTTTTTAGTGTATCTTTAAATTCTTTACTACCAGATTTTAAGCCTGGATTCCTTATGCAAAAATAAATATAAAGTGCTTTTTGTTCATCTGAACTTAACGAAGGTTTATCTGAATATAGAATATTTTCTATAACCTTACAATTAATATATTTCACTCCATTATCAGAAGATCTAAAACCTAGTTCAATATCCCTAAAAACCAACTGAATTTTAATTTCCTCTACTTTAGATGTTAACTCATTCTTTCTTTTAATTAGTATATGTCTCGATTCAGAGTCTACAGCTACCTTTTTAACCAACCCAAAATCACCATTAAACAGGAGATGCTCTTCTTGAATAGTATTGCATACAACCATCACCTTATCACCAGAAACTAACATTTCTTGGTTAGGAAAAAAATGTTGCCTAATGCGTTTATTATATTCAGAAACAGACGCATTAGAGTAAGCAATAATAATTGATTCTCCATTAATTTTATTATTACAAGAAACTAAATATTGGTTAAGTAAATCACTGTGATCAACATGTAAAATATCAAAAAAATCCATATTAAAATCTAGCTTATTAAACGTATTTTCTTTCAGTGCATTTCTCATCATAAATGCATTTTCCAGCACACCACTCCCTGCATCTTGGCGTACAACCTGTGTTAGTTCATAAGATCCCACTCTCAATTGATAATTTTTCCATAAATACTCTTCACTTAATGCTGGAGAAAAATTCATACCAACGGGGGGTAATTGAGCATTATCACCAATAAAAATAATTTTTTTATCATGATCATTATTATCTATATTAATGTACTTCATTAAGTCACGTAAAACAAAACCTGTGCCAAATCTAAAAAACTCCGATTCTTGATAAACATCAGCAATCATTGAGGCTTCATCAATAATGTATACAGCCCGTGCCGATTGTTCATTATTATTAAGAGAAAAATAGAATTTATATGTTTCTGTACCATTTATAATTCCATCCTTATACTCTTTAATATCCGTATTAGAATAAATAGTTTTATGAATCGTATAAGCATCAGACCCTGTTTTTTCTTTTATAACTTTAGCTGCCTTTCCTGTGGGTGCCGCTAAAATATAATCTCGTTTCATTTCTTTAAAATACTCTGTTAACCCTTTAGTAATAAAGGTTTTTCCTGTTCCAGCATACCCTTTTAATAAAAAACACCTTTGGTTTTTATCATGTAAAAAAAACTCTAACTGATTAATTAATTCACTTTGATCATTAGTTAATTGATAACTTAAAAATGCATCTTGTAACTTCATAAAATATCCTTATTATTAAAAATAATATAACTAAAATAAATCAATCATATAGTTGGGAAATTATTCCATAGCCCTATATTTTCACCTCTCCTCAGATCATTGATGGAAAGCTCTCTATCATCCTTACATAATTTATATGTTACAGTGCTTTTAAGACGTAAACACTCAGAGACCCCATCAAAAAATTGAGATTTCTACCCAAAAACTATTCCAACTTATTGATAGTTCGTTTCGGTGGTGAAATTTTAGGGGAGTGTCTGAATACTTACTTTAAGACAGCTTCTGCCTAAATAGTTAATCTTTAATGAGTTCTATTTATGTTGCTATTTAACTCGTGTATTCCCCTCATTCCTTCCAACACCTGAAATGGATTGTTAACAGTCAGACTGTCCTGCTCTCCTAATATTGATAGTGGTTCTTTTTGCGCTCTATATACCTCCCTCATCTTATCAAGATCAGCATAAGTCAAAAGTCCATGTAAAATTGCTAACTCAGTAATTTCACTAGAGTTTAACCAAATCGTACATTTTTTAGATTGCGGTGTTGATAAATAATTAAAAATATCTTGAAATTGACAGTATTCTAAGTCCGATAAGGCTTCACTCTCTAATCCATATACGAACGACATATCAACGCAAATCGCTAACCCAGTAAGGTTTGTATATTTTTGACTCGCTATCGCTATTGATTTATTTAATTGAGCCCAACCCGACTCTTTTGATCTTAAATCGTATTTAAAATTAGCCTTTAATTTAAGCTCACAAAAGATTAATTCGTCGATCTTTGGTTGGGCAACGAAATCAATCTCTCTATATTTATGACCTATAGAATCAGCGGCATATTTCAATATTCTATTTTCTTGTTGCTCAATTAATGTAGCTAAGAGAGTCTGCACAACATACTCCCATCGGTTCAGCTCTTTTGTGTATTCAGAGGCAAATGGATCTACTTGTTTGTATTTTTTCCCTCTCATGGCCCTTACTTTATAACGTCGATTATTTGCAAGGTACGTAGGAGATTTCGTACTAATTAAGTCAATGTCACTGTATTGTGTATTCATGATCAATCCCTCGTTTATTTAAACTCTCGATTAAATAAACGTATCAATCATGAAGAAATTAACATTAAATTGTAATTTTTTTATAAATTTTAAAAAATACCAAAAAACCAGCCAATGATTGAAATAGGACTAACTGGATTAACCACATCTAATACTGCTTCTTCTAACACGGCTTCTTCAATTCCTGAATCAATCACCATGTCACTTCCAAGCTCACTAGCTACCTCAGTCGTAGCTACTATTTCAATATCAGGATACTCTTCTAATGTTGAATGAATATAGCTTGCGCTTTCTGTTGCTTTTAATTGCAATTCATTGATGACATCACCGCCATCATCAAAAATCGCAATATCTGTAGCAGGGTGATTTGTCGCCTCAAATATCTGAGCATGAATACCTTGAGTAGCCAACTGTTCGACATATTCTTGTTCAAATAAAATCCCTTTAATATGGCTAACATGCCCTCCAATACTTCCAGGATCAATTTCAGAAAAATAATCACTTATTTCACTATTACTAGCTAACTCTAACTCATTGTAGCCACGCCTTACGGCCTCATAAACATCACCTGAATTGATCACCTACCCTCCTAAACTAGGCTATTTAAGTATTTCTCAGTTTGAGAATTATATGGGGCTATACCTTTAGCTGACTGACCACCCCCATTTACCAAATGAATATTTGCTTTTTCAGTAACCATAAATTTAACTAGATCAAGATCATCCTTTCCTGCAGCATGCATTAATGGAGTCCACCCGTTATGGCTAGTTGCATTTATATTTGCCCCTTGAGAGATAAGTTCCTTGCAGGTATCTTGTTGGCAATAACATGCCGCATCACATAAAGCTGAACTTCCTTGATAATTAACTGCGGCACCCTTATCGATTAACACCTGTAAAATCTCATTTTCACCGTTCTGAGCGGCTATACCTATTACACGCTTAGTTGCACAAAGACTTGTTTTAGCATTAACATCCGCACCGCGTTCAATAAGTAACTCTACTATTTCTTTATTCGTATCCCTAACAGCCAGCCCCAATAAAGAATCCCCCTTATCATTTAAGATATTGACGTTAATACCTTGGTTGATTAATAATTTCACAACATCATAATACCCATCTATATAGGCCGAAAGCAATGCAGATTCGGCATATTTGCCACCTAAAGTAGCCCCCTGCTCAGTTAGTACATCAACAATATTGGTATGATTTTTAAAAAATGCACCCGTTATAGCATTCCAGCCATCATGGTTTGTAGCATTAATATCAATACCATTATCTAAAAGGAACTGAACAGTTTTCATATAGCCTTTAATCGAGGCCCATATTAGAAGAGTCCAGCCAGCATTATTTTTAACATTGATCTCTGCCTTATTTTTCAGTAGAAAAGATGCTAACTCAAAATAACCTACTTCTAACGCAATAAATAATGCCGATTTCCCATCCTTGTCTTTAGAGTTTGTATTAGCACCTAATTCAACAAGTTGCTTAGCAATATCAAAATATCCTACATCAATTGCCAACATTAAATAAGTCTGTTCATTTGGCCCTTTTAAATTAACATTGAAATTTTCTGATTCAAGTAAACATCGGGAAACACCTTTATATCCATTAGCAAGTGCATAAATAAAAGCACTTTTACCTTGATCATCAATATCATTGATATCAACATTAGCACTCGATAATAGTCCTTTAATATCACTTATACATCCCTCTCTAACTAGTTCTATAAGTGATATTTCGTTATCTTTACTTAGTTGCTCCATTAAAACTCCCTAACTCTATATGTATGAATGTAACTCTTTAGTGCTCAACTTTTACTCACCTAATTCAATTAACCTATTACTTGCTTTTTTACTTCCTTTTAAAGCGGCTTGCTTTAACCACAACACTCCCTGTTTATAATTTTTTAAAGTACCGTGGCCTTTAAAATAAAGTTCTGCTATATATAAAGATGATTGGATATCTCCTCTATTTGCTGATTTTTTATACCAAAACAAAGCCTTTTCATAGTCAACAGTAACCCCATCACCCAATTCATAAATAGTTCCTAACTGCATCTCTGCAGCCGCGGCATCAATTGAATTTCCTTCGGATGCTTTTACAAACCAATGTATCGCTTCTTTAGAAGATTTATGAGTCCCTCTCCCAAGCATAAACGCATATCCTAACTTATGAAATGCAGTTACCTTACCTAAGTCCGCTAATTTTTTATTCCAGACAAAAGCGAGAGTTAAATTTTGTTTAACCTCCTTAGTTCCAAAATAGTACATATTAGCTAAACGCCCCATAGCAATTTTCTCTCCTTGTTTAGCTGCACCTTCAAGCAATGCCAATGCTTTATTCATATTTTTTTCGACGCCATTCCCTAATAAATACATCTCTCCTAAATGACCTAGCGCAGGTGCAAATCCTTGATTTTCTGCTTTCAATAGCCAGCGAAGAGCTTCATTTTTATCTTTTATCTCATCACTTCCAAATAAATACTGTGTAGCAAGCGCATATTGTGCATTTGCGAAGCCTTGATTTGCAGCTAATAAATACCACTCAAAAGCTTGATCAGCATCCTTATCGACACCCCATCCTTGCTCATACATTAAGCCAATATTGTGCTGTGCATTTTCATACCCTTGTTTAGCTGACTTGCGATACCAACCCAGAGCTGTATCATAATTTTTTTCTACACCCTCACCACTTAAGTACCTATTCCCTAAGTTTTTTTGGGCTATAGCATCGCCTTGATCAGATTTGTTTATTAATTCATTTAATGTAAATTTAGGAATAGCATTCAACTGAACACTCAATTGAAAATTATTACTTGATTTTATATTTACAGTTTTCTTATAAGGTAAGTAACCTGTTTTCGAGACTTCAATAACTTGTTTTCCTGCATTTATAGGCACTATCAGGTTAGTTACACCTTTATATTCTCCATTTATAAAAACTATATACCCTTGATCACCTGACTTTGAATCAACACTAATTGATGTTTTATATTTAACAGGTTTGTACTCATCACCTTTTTTACTTCTAATATTATTTTTTTCCCATGAATCAAAATAAAAAATTGGTTCATCTTTCTCATTATAGTAGAAAACTTTCTTAATATAGCTACCTGAATCATCATATTCATTAATTAGCTTATGATAATTCATTCCTGTTATTACAGGTTCACCCTCAGTATCATAATAAGAAATCTCAGTATTATTCCCATATTTATCATATTTAAAATTAGCCATGGAGTAGCCATCGGGTTGTCTCATAATTGGCTTATCGTTAACCCCATAAAAAACTTTGGATTTAATATTATTATTTTTATCGTAACTATTAATTAAGCTAAAAAAACCACCGATTGAAATAATTGGTTCATCTAAAATTCCATAGCTTGAAATTTCTATAGGTCTATTTTTACTATCGAACCGTGTTGTGCTTCTCGAATAACCAACATTCTTATCAATTATTCTTTCACCACCTACACCATAAATAGCTACCTCAACATGATTACCATTATCATCATATTTAAGTGTGGTTTTTGCAACACCGTTAACTAGAGTATAAGTGCCATCTATTCCATAATTCTCCCATTCCAGAATTTTCCCTCTTTTATCGCTTTTATATTTCTCTTTAGCTACTCCATTAACAAGTATTGGACTATAATCAGTATCATAATATGATATTCCATTCATATACCCATTTTTATCATATGTAAACGTTGCTTTTGCCATGCCATCCTTTGATATGACAGGTAACCTCTGATCATCATAATATGCCTCTACTAGAGTATTACCAAACACATCACGGCTCATTTCCCCTACTGCCCACCCCTCTTTATTCATGGCAAGCTCACCATCTATCCCGTAACAGGCCTCTTCAGTAATATAGCCCACTTTATTATATTTATGTGCTGTCTTTGCACAACCCTTTACATTTAAAATAGGTGCTCCATTAGTTCCAAAATAAGATTCTAAAACTTTATTTCCTTGCGAATCATAAAGTATTTTCTTTTCTGAAAACCCATTACTATTTAAAATGGGTTTGCCTTTTTTATCGTAAAATTTAGCGCCTATAAATCTCTCTTTACCATCATAAAGGAATATTTTTTTAAATGAATTATCTACCTCTAGAGGGGTTTTATGCTCGTCAAAAGTATATATTTCAGAAGCTAAGTTATTATGATAGTTTATTTTCATCATACTAAACCCATCTTTATTTATAATACTTTCACCATTTACACCATAATATGAAATATTAATTATATTTCCATTAGAATCATGTTTAATAACAGCACTAGAAAATCCTTCACCGTTTAGCCGTGGTGTACCATTCCCGTCAAAGTTAAACTGAGAAAAAACATTCCCATAAATATCATAACCATACTTAATTATGTTAAAACTACCATTCTCACGAAAAAACCTATGTTCTAATAAATACCCTTTTTCATTATATGTATACTTTTCTTTATACACACCTTTATTACTTATAAGCTCTCCATCTTCTCCTAAACTATGCTCCTCAGAAACAAGACCATCTCCATTATATTTATAAGATTTACCATAAACATCACCATTTAAAGGAACAGGAGAACCAAAAGGATTTTGATATTCCAACTTATCTAAATACCCCTCATCCGTATACTTTAAATAATTCCTTGAAACTTCAGACTTATTTTGTATTTTATAAACATTTGTGTAACCAATAAAATTAATTTTACCGCCCACCCCAGCTAATGAAACTAATGCCTCATTGTCTCCAATAAACTGATAACTCTTTAATTTTATTAATTTTCCTGTATCTGTACGAACCTCTTCAGTTAATAACTTCCCATTTTCCATGTATTCAAAAGTAGACATATATTCATATGTTCCAACACCTGCAAGGCTAGCTAATTTATTAATTGCATTTATGTGCACTTTTTTCTTTAAAGTATTGGATTTAAAGTCTAAGCGGTAATAATTTTGTGTATGTTTTATCTCTTCCCTTGTTAACTCGCCAATACCATAGGGAATGCCCCATCTCTCTCCTATCGCAGAATAATAATAGCTTTTTATTCTATGCTGATCCCATTGATAAAGTACAACCAACATCAAAGGAAAAATAATGAGCCAAAAGGTTAAGCTAAAAAATGTCTTACGTTTCTTCTTTAGTGATATTTTTAAATAATGACTGAGATTAGCATCATTGATGATTTTCTTTTGTTGGTATAGCTTTCCTTCTTTAAGTAATTCTTTATCTTTTAGTAGGTAATCCGCACCTTTATCTTTATTTTCTTGAGACTTCAACCAGCGGTTGTATTGCCCATCTATACTGTACCGCCATAATAGGTAGTCTTTAGAATGTTCTACCCATTGTTTTAACTCATCCCAATGGCTAAATAAGCTATCATGCGCAAGTTTTACTATCTGTTCATTAGCAGTATTCGCTACGCTAACAATTAAGTTCGCATCTACAAACTCTTGAATTAATTCATAGAGAGCTGGCTCTGTCGCTGCGATTTTTTTTAGGTGGACCTGACGGGCATATGGTAACGATTCACCATTTAGTCCAACAAAAGTATCAAACAATTTCGCGACTAATATAGGCCCTACTTTATTATCTTTTAATACTTGTGTCGCTCGGTAAGCTATTGCACCAGATAAGCCTCCCATTTGTTCATAATGCAAAAACTGTAAGGTATTAGAGTAAGCTGCATCCTTTATTGTTTTGAGATAAAGCTGTTCTAACAAAAATTCAACCATTGGCAATGCATAAGCTGTTTGCACTGCTTCTGAGATAATAACTCTATCTAATGAAGAGTTATTATCAGCTTGCTCAAAACTGATCCCCGAAAATTCGGCTTGTTCATGGACTATTGCGTACCAATCATCTGGAGAAATCTGTGAAGCTACATTTGATATAATTGGTGACTGTAGTGACTGATTATCTAGTAAACGCCCTAGATATTCATTTCGTAAAGCTAGTACTATATCTAAGGAAGGGATCTGTCGAGCAAGTTCATCAATTAATTTTAAATCATGACTGATATCTTCAATATTTTTTTCATTTTGACTGAAAATTTCTTCGTATTGATCAAAATACAATAAGCAATGCTTTGTTTGGGTGCTGACATAGGGTTGTAACTGTTGAATACCCTCGTTTATTGATTGCTTAAAAGTAGTAATTAAGTCTTTAATTACTAGCCCATGCTGCTCTAATTCCCAAGCAACATTAAGTTCATCAAAAATAAAACCGATAATGCCTTCTTTTTCATTTGCTCTTTCTGGAGTTGTATATGCCCAGTAAAACTGCTTGTTTTCCTTTTCTAATCTGGGAATTAACCCCGCCTTGATTAATGAAGATTTACCGGTTCCGCTCGCTCCAGCAACAATTAACAAACCATTATTTTTCTTTAGATCGTCATATAGCCGGTCCGTATCTTTGTTTCGCCCAAAGAACCTAACACTATCTTCATAATCAAAGCTATTTAGACCTTTAAATGGCTCCCATCGCCCTAGTGGATCACCATCATAAGGTTTACCAAATAATTCACCCAGTAAGTCTTGTAATCGAGAAACAGGAAGGAAAACCCCTCCCAACCGAATTACTTTTTCACGCTGATTAGGCGTTATATCGGATTCATTTTGCTCTGGGTAGCATAGGTAAAAATTAGAAATTGTCTCTTTATTTTCTTCTACATAAGCACATGTTGAATTAATTTTATCGGCTAGCTGCCCTATTGGGTTAATCTGCCCAGAAGTTAAAATTTCACCCGTTGCAAAAATAGGGTACTTAATCTTTCCTTCTTTTTTAAGAACAAGATTCCACCATGACTCAAACAGCGCCAATGCATAACCTAACCCACTACTGCTGCTACCTTTGGTAAAGTTAAACCTTTCGTTATTCATTGCTACCAGATTAACACTAGCCCGATATCGCTGACGTTGATCAAGTTTATTTAAAGATACATAAGCAGCGATAGCAGCAATACCTAGATAGCCTTGCTGTTCATTGAATGATTGAGATGTGAACTCTTGCTTAAGCTTAAGATGAAGTCGTCCATCAGCGACAGGGTCTCCAACATTACTTTCTTGAGGTCTGAGTTCAGTTTGAAGAATGGTTTTTGTGCTAGTCAGGATATAAATCATCTTAAGGTTTTTTACTCTTTCACTATAATATCAATACTAATACTACCTTTAATTACTGCCGTGTCATCAAGCTCAACTAATGTCCCGCTACCTTCAGCGGCATTACCAGTCTCATCAATATATAAGTTTGCATCAAGTAGCTGCACTCCATCATTAGACACGCTTATATGAATTGATTTTCCTATATACGTTTCTAATGTCTTTTTCATCTGAACTGTATCTAGGTTATTAGGTGTTAGGTATAAATCAACCTCATCATCACTCCCAATAACACGGCGCACATCTAGTATAAAACCTGCACCACCAAAGTTCATCGGCTGGGAAAACCAGTCCCCTAATGACTGTCCAGCTGCTGCTAGTAATTGAGTCACGCCTAAATTACTAGTGAATTTAGGCGTGACCTTGGGCTTAAATTCAACTACATTATTTTTATACGTAGGTAAACTTTCAGTAGCCAATTTTAATAATATATTTATTTCCTCTTTAATGCTTATAGGGATTCCTTCTGAAAATTCATCTTTAACTTCCTCCATGAAGTTTTGCATAACCTGCTCCTCATGCACCCTCAATACTTGCTGCGTAATATCTTTATTATTCATGCATCAACCTCAAAGTTTTCTATTTGTTCTTGCAAAAATTGTATTTGTTCATGAGGGTTAGTCACTACTACCCCATACGGCCTTGTGCATAATGAAACTTTCTCAGTAAAACGCTTCAATTCCTGTGTTGGGTTACTAGATTCATACCCTAAATGTAACGCCAATTTCTTCATGGGCATACCATAATCACTAAACTCCCAAAAAACGGCATAAAAAAATTGCCGCCTCTTTATATTACTTATTTCTAGTGCAAGTGATTCAAAGCAACTTTTCACCCACTGATAAGCTTCTTTAGCAACAATATACTGATCAGGGCCTTCCAAATCATGCAGTGCTTCATCCGACTCAGCAACACCTTCAAATGGGTTGGTATTTATATTTTCGTATCGCTGGCCTTTCATCTCTCTTTCATTTTTAGTCAGTCGCCTGTTAAATCCAAGTAACTGAAGCTGATCCATATAACATGACCAAACTGTTTTATAAATATATGAGCTAATCAATTTTTTATGATCCTCGTTATAAAAATCATATTTATTAAAAAAATCTTGTTTAAATAGCTTCAAAAACGTTTCACTTGCTACATCCTCCCTGATGTTATGATGGTTAGGATCTTTAATCTTCCAGTTAGTTATTTTCTTTATTAACTGAAAATACTCTCCTAATTTTTGCTCATCTTGTTTCACGGCTATTCCTTTTGATAAACGGTTATTTCTGAATTTATTACGATACGCATACTTAATTCAGGACTTACTTCTCCTGAGTACAAGTACATCGAAGATAGCATGTGGTACATGCACCTTACTTTTATGGCAGTATAAAAAAATCACAAAGACCTATCTTAAATAGTAAACGTAGTTAAAGTAATAAAATTAACATTTTAATAGAAATCAGTGTTTGTAAAGATTGCTATCGGCTAAATTTTTATAATACCCTAGATCCCAATTTTCTTAAATTTGATTTTTCACCTGCTCCAAAAGAAGCACCGGAAATAATAGATGGTAAATCTCATTGATGCCTAAGATTCAATGTTTAGGGTAGATAATCCAGTTTTATGTCCAGAATTAACGAACGCTTTCCAAAAATAGTTAGTAAAGTACTTAGGGTTCACGTAGCTTATAGCTAAGATTAATTTATGCAATTGAAATGCATGAATAGGAATGTTTAATGGCTTAGTCAACTTTAGTGAAGCACCTAATAATTTGTATCAATTTATCACTTGCCCATACTTCGCTATTCTTAAATTTAAATCACAATATTTTACAAAAAAGATATAATATTATCATCGAAAATCAGTGAGCTACTTAGGTGAGCCACTGATTAGTAAAACAAACAGCTGTCGAATACAAAATACCATTAAAAATCAGCATATTAGGGGATATCTAGATTACGGGTTCGATTCCCCCCGTCTCCACCAAGACAACGTTTTAAGAAGTTAAAATAAAACCCGAAATACCTAATAAATACTGGTTTTCGGGTTTTTTTATG
>ENA-OSET01002258-OSET01002258.1-sediment-metagenome-genome-assembly--contig:-NODE-2258-length-18838-cov-11.572944_pt1 | contig 18838 bp, 18 predicted proteins | sample MGYA00237882_ERZ534229 | MGnify/ENA primary metagenome ERZ534229 (study PRJEB26408, sample SAMN06266212) | sediment metagenome | isolation source: Hudson Canyon methane seep mesocosm | place... | reverse complement strand
TGCGTTGTGAACAATCTTTCTGGTGAAATGAAGGATGAACGACGCAGTGACATGACACCGCAGACATTAGAACATTGCCGTCAGCGTATTCGTGACTTTGAACGTCGGCAGTTAACGGCTCGTTGTTAAATATACTTCTACTATTGTAGTAAATTTCAAAAAAGCGAAGCCTATGCTTCGCTTTTTATTATGTTAGAGCTATACATACTTGTTCACGCTCATCGCAATCTACAAAACCACTTCATTCGAATTTCACCCCATTTGAAACTTTTAAATCGAGATAATGAGAATTAATACAATGTTAAATAAAGATCAATTAGATGTAATAAACTCATTGGCTCTCGACATTAATGTGCAAGAAGTTGAAGACTTTTCTTTAAGTGAAACAGAATATAGTTCTTTAACTGACACTATGCTTTTAAATTTCTTAAAAGTGGCTAATGCGCTATATCGAAGTGGTTATCCATGTATTTCTGACGAAGTTTACGACAGTGCTCGAAATGAATTCAAGAAAAAACAACCTGATCATCCTTTCATAACTGAAGTTGAACCTGAGCATGCATTTCTTTCAAAAACTGTTCGATTACCAAAAAAAATGCTCTCGACTGATAAGGCGTATTCAAAAAGTGAAATTGAAAGTTGGGTAGCAAGAATAGAAAAAGCAGCTCTTGCTGTAGGTGTTTCTCATGATGACATAAGTATTAAAGTTACAGCAAAGCTTGATGGGTATGCTGCTTATGATGATGGCAAGGTACTCTACACCAGAGGGAATGGTGAAAGTGGACAGGATATTAGCCGTGTTTTTGATAGAGGTTTAAAGGTTGGTGGTAGAGGAGAAAGAGGGTTAGGAGCAGGAGAGATAGTCCTGAAAAAGGAATATTTTAAAGAACATCTTTCTCAATTTTTTGAAAACTCTAGAAATATTCAAGCATCAATCATTGCAGAAAAAAATATTGATGAGAATGTACTTAAAGCAATTGAGGTAGGAGCTGCATTATTTTACCCGTTCTCAGAGCTGAAGCCTTGGGAAGGCAGTGTTGATCTATTTTTAAGTGACTTTGACCTTATTATTTCCAGCATTTGGGATGGAAGTGAATTTGATGTTGACGGGGTTGTAATAGAAACAACAAACGAAGAAATTAAAGTGGAGATGGGAGCAACCCGTCACCACCATCGCTGGCAGACGGCGTTTAAAGTGAACGTTGAGAAAGCAGAGGTTGTAGTTAGGTCGGTACGCCCTCAAACAGCAAGAACTGGACGCATTACTCCCGTGGTTGAGTTGGAGCCTACTAGGCTATCAGGTGCGCTTATTAGTCGAGCGACGGCACATAATTATGGAATGGTTAAAAGTAAGGGGATAGGGGCTAACGCAAAAATCCTGCTTGTAAGGTCAGGGTTGGTTATACCAAAAATTGAAGAGGTTCTTGAACCATCAGACCCTGATATACCTGATGCATGCCCTAGTTGTGGGGCTGCTGCAGTATGGGATGGTGACAATTTGGTGTGTCCCAATAGTACTGACTGTATAGCTCAGGCAGAAAATACAATAATTCATTTCTTCAAAACGTTAGGCAATATAGATGGATTTGGACCTGCTACCATATCAACGCTTTATTTTAATGGCATCCGGACAATTCATGATGTTTACAGCTTAACTGAAGAGCAGCTAGAGGGAATGGGGTATAAGGAGAAAACAAGAAAGAATTTGTTAAGCCAGTTGCAAGCAAGTAAGGCGCTTCCTATAGAAGACTGGCGCTTTTTGGCTGCTTTTGGGGTAGTCCGCTTAGCATTAGGGAGTTCTGAAAAATTTCTTCAACATCATAAGATTGAATCAATTTTTGATGCCTCTATAAGTAGCTTGAGTGATGTAGACGGATTTGCTGACAAAACTGCTTCTGCAATAGTTGGTGGTCTTCACAGCATTAGAGCAGAATTTGAAGCGATTTATAGTCTTGGTTTTAATCTCGAAAGAACTGAGTTGTTAAGTGAGTCGACAAAGAAAGACAGTCCAATTGCCGGAAAATCTATAGTTTTTACTGGGTCAATGCAGTTTGGTAAACGCCCTGATATGGCTAAACAGGCAAAATTATTGGGAGCAAGTGTCTCTACAGCAGTATCAAGTAAGACTGATTTCTTAGTTACAGGTGAGAAGGTAGGTAAGACGAAGATTGTTGGTGCTAGAGAATTAGGCGTGAAATTATTAACAGAGAAAGAATATATCGAATTGATTAATTAGTATGCAGTATTGATTGTTGGGCTGCTTCCCTCAGCCCAACCTACGAACTAACTACAAGTTATGATAAGAGTGTTGAGTAAGCAGGATTGACCTTGCGTTATCTTCCCCCGTGTTCTCCGCTAGAAGTATTACCCTTCCGGTTGCATCCAAACTTCACCCGTAACGCCATTCAACCGTAGTTTATCAAATACATTAACTGCTAATAAATCACTGTGTGAAAGATCACTACTTAAATGTGGGAATCCTCTACGAGCACCTGTCCATACTTATCTTTATTAAGGGTGCCCAGAGTTATTTACTTCCCAGTATTAAAGTTAACCAAGAAATAAAAACTTACCTATACTTTGTGGAAGGGTTAAAGAACTTGCTGATTGATGACAGATTGATTGTAGAGCAATTTTGATTGGTATCAGTGGCTGGTCTGGTTACGCAAGAAATAAAAAGGGGATATTTGTGCGAAATATGGTAATAGTAATATTGTTAGTTTTTTGTATATCTGCTAACGCTAGTACTGACCCGCTTCAATTATTAACAATAGAATACCCTCCCTATTGCTATCAAGAGGACGGTGAAGTTAAGGGTATTGCTGTAGATATTATTCAAGAAGCGTTTAAAAGAATTGATCAGCCCATTACGTTAAAGATTTTACCTTGGAAAAGAGCTCTTAAGTATATTAAGAGTGGTAAGGCTGATGGTTTATTTCCGGTCCTTAAAAAAACCGAAAGAGAGCTGTTTGCAGACTACTCAAAGGCTATGATGCTTGAGTCGGTGAGCTTATTTGTAAAAAATGATTCAAATATTACTTTTGATGGAAAACTGTCATCAATGGGTAAATATAAGTTTGGAGCGATACAAGGGTTTAGTTATGGAGAAAAATTTGATAAGGCTGTGAAGGACTCTTATATAAAAGAAATAAAAGTGGTTACAACAGGAACCCAGGCCTTAAAAATGCTGGTAAAAGGTCGTACTGATGTTTTAGTGAGTGACCGGTATTACGCATTATACAACTCTAAAAAATTGGGTACGGAGAATAAAATAAAGGAGCTGTTACCTCGAATTGAAGATACGCCTAGCTATTTGATTCTTTCAAAAAAAAGGAATCTATCGTCTATAAGGGATCAGTTTGACGTTTCACTAGCTGAAATGAAGAAGGATGGATCATACGATAGAATAATCGAAAAGTTTTTCAAAATGCTGGAATGATGAGAGCGTTAACTTAGCAAGTTTTATCCTATAAGTTTTTGTATTAGCTAATGATATTTATTTCGATTTAGTGAAGGTTATACAATATTGAAGACTAAAAATATGAGCAGACATGCCAAGCACACGCTATCAAAACAACTCATAGGGTTAATTCTATCCTTATATTTTGGAATTGCGCTGGCGTTGACAGCCCTTCAGCTTTTCAGTGAATTTAGTCAGGAAAAAGCCCACCTTACTCATCAAATCGAAAGTCTTATTGAAACGTTCAGGCCCACTGTTACAGAAGCGCTGTGGAGTTATGAAAATGAACAGCTGATGGCTTCTATTAAAGGCTTATATAAAAGTGAAGATGTATTTGGAGTTGCCATCGAAAACGTTGATGGGCAGTTATGGCGCTTAGGTTATTTTCTGGATTCGGATGGATTGGTTCAAGAAGATAATTCGCAACAATTAAAGCTCAAAAAACTCGATTTCTCGCAGACATATAACCAATTGTATCAATCCACTTTTGAGTTTACTAAAGTGGACGATGGAAATATTGAGCCACTGGGCCAGTTATCAATTTACTTCAGTTCTTCCACGATTCTTGAACGTACTTGGAAAACACTGCTGATTACAATCATCAGTGCAATTATTAAAACGCTGTGTCTATGGGTTATTTCTGTGATAGTTATTAACCGGCTTGTAGCAAAACCTCTTGATAGGTTAAAAACAGATATTGAAGAATTTGATGTAAAATCAGTTGATACAGATCTTAAGGTGATGCACTCACCTTTATCAAACAAGCAAAATGAGCTTAATGACCTTGGGAATAGTTTTCAGACATTTTGTTCAGCATTAGTCGATAGTAATCAGGAGGTTGATAATTATAAAATTAGTTTAGAAGATAAGGTAAAGCAACGTACGGAATCGCTTAATGAAACGCTTGGAGAACTCGTTGCAGTTAGTCAGGTGAAAAGTGATTTTCTAGCTACAATGAGTCATGAAATACGTACACCAATGAGTGCGGTTATTGGTACCGCACAGATATTACAGAAAACTAATTTGTCTGATCACCAACTTAAGCTCTTAGAAACAATTTCTCATAGTGGTAAAACACTGATGAGCATCATAAATGACATATTAGACTTATCAAAAATCGAAGCAAAAAAGCTCGTCCTAGAATCCGTTCCTTTTAACTTATCTACTTTGCTTGATCGATCAATTGATACTTTTAATTCCAACGCTAAAGATAAGGAAATATCGTTAAGTTTTCAACGTAATGAAAATCAGCATCCGGTATGTGTTTGTGGTGACCCTACACGCATTGCGCAAGTGGTTAACAATCTGATTAGTAATGCCATTAAATTTACTGACAAGGGCGCTGTTACCCTCTCTTTGGTCGATCTAGAGGAAATAGATGATGACCTCAGGTTTCGACTAGTCGTTCAGGACACCGGTATTGGTTTGACAGATAAGCAACTAGCGACTCTTTTTGATGCATTCAGTCAGGCTGATACCTCTACAACCAGAAAGTACGGTGGTACAGGCCTGGGTCTTACTATTTGTAAGCGACTTGTTGATGCGATGGGGGGGGAGATCACCGTCGAAAGCACTACTAGCTTAGGTAGCCGGTTTTCAGTATTGCTTCAGTTACCTGTAGCAAAGAGTGAAGATGTTGATAAATCAGATAAAAAATCTGCTAAAACCACCAAGAGCCAACATACGATAACCATATTGTTGGTTGATGATGTGGCTATGAACCGTGAAATAGCCTCCTTTTTTTTGGAGGAAGAGGGGTATAATGTTATTACCGCTAACGATGGACTAGAAGCACTTGAAGTGTTTCGACAACAGCGAGATGAACTTGATGTTATTTTAATGGACTGCCTAATGCCAAATATGGATGGATTCGAGGCAACCCAAAATATCAGACAATTAGAGCGAGGCGGAGAGGGTAGGATCATGCCTATTATTGCAGTCACCGCCAGCGCATTACAAGAAACTCGGGACAAATGTATTGATTGTGGTATGAGTGGTTTTCTTAGCAAGCCTTTTGAAGAAGACGAGCTGTTTAATGTGATTCACCAGCATATAGATCAAAAATAAAGTGATCACTAAAGTAGCCCCTTTATGCGTACCTTTTCATTGGAAGAGGCCACAGAGGCTATATTTTCCTATACCTTCCCTCGAATTAAACTTCTTATTACAAATCGTGACGGGCTAATAATCTTCATAATGTCTTCTGTTAACGGTGGCTGTTCGTTACAAATCTGACTTGCAATAAACTCAGCGGCTAGAGGGCATGAAGATAAGCCTTTTGAACCATGTGCAATGTTTACAAAAAGGCCTTCATAATAAGCCCCCTCACAGTCAAACTTATGTTTTGCATCATTGCGTAGTTTTGCAAAACGCTCAATTTGCTGTTCATAAATCGGAGCTTTTCCGATAATAGGGATGTAGTCTGGAGAGGTGCAGCGTAACGAGGCCCTTCCTTTAAGATGAGGTAAGCTATCACTATTAAGGTCGTTTTTTGCTGCTGTAAACCAAGAGGTTAATTGGTTTATGTTGTGTGCATGATCACTTTCAATTACATCACACTGCGGGTTTTTTAAATCAAAGGTAGCACCAAAGCAAAATTGGCCATTATGCTCAGGGCTTATGTAGCCTTCACCGCATAAAACGGTTTTTAGATTACGTAATTTAGTTTCCTTCAATTTACTTGAATCTAGAAGAGAAACTTGTCCTCTAATCGGTTTTGTTCTCAAGTGGCTAAGCTGGCTGAGTGATTTAGCATCAGAGGCTGAGCAGACAACTACATTGCTTGCTGTATTTATTAAATGTTCAGCATCATCATATGTAGACCACAGCCCTTCAGTTTCGTCATGCTTGATAGATGATATGGCAGTGTTATAGCGCGTTGTTATTAGGGGGTGCTCAAGCAGTAACTGACATAGTTTTTTAGGTGCTACCCAACCTGAGTTAGGGAAAAATAATCCCCCGTGATCAAGGTGAATACCCGCTGAGTCGCTAGCTTCATTAGGTGTTAGCTGTTTTAAAAGGTCTTCGGGATAATTATTCTTTTCTAAAAGTTCAGTCTGCTTCTTTTGTTCTTTTTCATTCCATGCGACTTGTATGAGGCCACAGTTTGACCAAAACTGTTCATTAGGTAGATTTTTTAGATTTTGGCGCTCTTGTAAATCTTGATAATAGGTTTGGCTGAAAAGAAGATTGCCAAGCGCATATTTAGTTTGAATATTAAATTCAGTAGAAAACTTGTTGTAAAGCGCTCCCTGAGGGTTTCCTGATCCACCTTTAGCTGGTGCATCCTGTTTTTCAATTACTAATACTTTTTTTCCCTTTTCGGCTAGAGCATAAGCGGTACTGGTTCCGGCTAGCCCTGCGCCAATAACAATAACATCATAATATTTTTTATCTGTATTCGCAGAGTTATGCTCTGGAAGGAAGGAAGCCCCTAAGCTTCCTTTTAACCACGCCGTATTGATAGTTAATGAACTCACTTAATAACCGTTATCTTCTCGATTACCACTGGATCAATTGGGATGTCTTTTTGCATGTTTCGTCTTGTGGTTTTAACTGCCTCTATTTTATCGACCGTTTCCATACCATCAATTACTTTACCAAAGGCTGCGTAACCCATGCTTTTAGTGCTGTAGTCTAAAAAATTATTATTCGCTACGTTAATAAAAAACTGAGATGACGCTGAGTGAGGGTCATTGGTGCGTGCCATAGCTATAGTGCCACGATTATTGTGCAAGCCATTGGCTGCTTCATTTCTGATTGGTGCGCTAGTTGGGAGTTTATCCATACTTTTGGTAAACCCACCACCTTGAACCATAAAACCAGGGATAACACGGTGAAATATTGTTTTGGAATAGAATCCGCTTTCAACGTAGTCTAAAAAGTTTTTTACGGTAATAGGCGCTTTTTTCTGATTAAGTTCTACCGTGATATTTCCCATGTTTGTTTCAATGAGAACTTTAATAGTGTCTTCGGTTGTATTGTTTGTAGTAGCAAAAGAGAGTGAGCTGAATACAAGAGATAAACACAGAAAAAGTGATTTCAAAATGTAAGCGTATCTAAACATCTAAAATGTCCTTGGTTTGAGTTAGTTTGAGTTAGTTTGTTTTGAACAACATGTCCCGGTAGAAATGCAATTCTTGCCTTTGTGTTTTGATTCATAAAGTGCATCATCTGCGCATTTTAACAGGATTTTTATAGAAGATTCCTGATCTGGGATAAATGAGCAGCATCCAGTGCTAATCGTTAGTTGTTTATAAGTAGCTGATGGTAAATGAGAGATATCGAGTGTTCTGATCTTCTCTGCAATCTCTTCAGCTATTTTTTGTGCTGCGTTAATGTCGGTGTAGGGAAGTATCACTACAAACTCTTCACCACCGTAACGAGCTACTATATCATTAGGTCTTTTAATGCATGATTTGAGCGCTTGACCTATCTTTTCGAGCGCGTCATCACCCGCTAGATGACCCTGTGTATCGTTATATAGTTTAAAGTCATCAACATCAATCATTAATACCGCTAATGGCGTTTTTTGACGTGCTGCATTAAGCCATTCTCTTTCAATGCAGGTGTTAAAATACCGACGATTATAAAGCCCGGTTAATGTATCCGAAATGGATTGTTTACGAAGCTCTTCTTGAGTTTCAATGACACGCTCTTGCTCATGTTGTAATAATATCTTTCTAAGAAAATTCGTCCTTACCTCATGTTCCATACGACCATTCACAATAAGGCTAATGAAACTTACAAAGGAGTAGATGAAAAATATTTCAGTTACTTGAGCCGGAGATGCTTCAGTAAAAAATACAATAGATACTAATTGCGCGGAAAGCATAAGCAAGGTGAAGGGGAGAGCGTAGAGAAACCCTACCCTTAGAACATTGCTCAGAAAGAATATAGTGATAATAGAGCCAAACTGATAATGGTATTGACCATGTTTTGCGGCAAGAATACCAATAAATATGAGCGAAAGATGGATGACTAGTCCGCCCATACACAGCAATAACTGATGCCAGCGAAAGAGTGTATGGTTATAGGTCAGGCCTAGGAAAAATAATATTAGTAGAGCTCCGGAAGTTCTTACTATTAGCATTTCCTTCAATAGCTCAGGGATAACCACTTGATCAGCAAACAAAAAGGCGACTAAGCCTAATGCACCTAAAATTGGATAAATGCGGTTTTCTAGCTGGTAACAAGAGAGCATGTATTTTGTGTATAGCGCATCCAGTGTCGAATCAAAACGACATATAAATTTTTTATTCTCAAGAGAGAAACGCGCTTTATTAACCAGCTCTTCGGATATATGTATATCTTTTACTGTAAATGACAATGATATTACCTATTGGATTCTTAAAAACTGTTATTTTTATCGAAGATATCGAGTTTATTATAGTTCAAAAATAAATTTTTGAAGAATGACTAACTCACTGATTTTTAGTGCCATTAACATTAGTTACGATCCATATGTTTCAAGAACTGTGTTTTTAATAACGCTGCGTTTACATTTCTTAACTAATCGACAACTTTATTGTGTGTACAAAACAACTGATACATACCATTATTTCCTTGAAATAAAAAAACTCAAATTGCACTTACAACAAATACTCACATCACATACAACAAAATAGAATAATGAGGTAGGGGAACATGGTTACGGATAAAACAAAGCAATTAGACAAATCCCGTCTTGGTCGTTTACTGGTTAATCGTGGCTATATCTCTGAGCATCAGCTTGAGGATGCATTAACGCAGCAAAGAACAACAGGTCAGCGTTTGGGAGAGGTTTTGGTTTGCCAGGGGCTGATAACAGATCGAGACCTTGATAGAACATTAAAACATCAGAAAAGATATCGTTATACCGCTGCCTTTGTTGCCTTAGTTGTTGCACCTTTACAACCTATTGCAGCCTTTGCTGCTACCACACAAATTGCCAATGCAAGCTCTGATGCTACTGCCGCTGAGCAAATTAATGCCTTTAAATCAAAAACAGGTTTAAAACCCTTGGATGATGGTGAAATGGCAGGTGTATCTGCCCAAGGTATTACTGAGGATGTACAAAATTTAATCGCGCAAGTTGACGGCGAAATAAAGCCTGACTCAGTTAAAGTGCTTAAAACCGTAACCAATGTTTTTTTACCTATAACCAATGGTCTAGATTGGGATTCAACCGTTGAAGGTGTTGTGTACGATACCAGCAAGCCAGGTTTTGAAATGTTAGAGCCAGGAAAGATGAAATTGGCACTGCCAACTCACATAGACAAGATTAGTCTTGAAAATATTCGCGTTGCAGGCTCAACAGGTGCATCATTCGGTAGTGTTTATATCAGTGATATAAACTTCTCTTCTGATTCTAGTATGACAATAACAGTTAGATAGCCTATTTTTCCTACCTTGCTTTAAATGAATAAAGCCTGAGTCTAAACAGCTCAGGCTTTTGCTATTGAGTTCATCCCACCCATCGCATGCTCTCTTCCTGAGGAGCCATAGAGGTTAGGTTTATTGTTCTGCCCTCTAATAATACTCATTAGTTTATTTACACGTTTAAGAGAGTGAGATACCACAGTACCGTTAATCGTATTTTGCTCTTTGCAGTGTCTTAGCGCTTGGTTAACTTCATTCCATAGGGTAGTGAGCTCAGTATCATTTATCTCCAAAACGGCTTTCTCAAAGGCGCCTGACTTTATGGAGTAACCGGCTTCAACAAAAAGCTGAGCCTTTTGTTTTGCGCGATATTCAATAGATTTTAAATGGGATGATTTTTCAGAGGATATTTGCTGGATGCTATCTGTGGAGCGGTCTTTTAATGCAGAACGCTCCTTTTGGAGTATTTCATTTAGTTGGGCTAGGTCGTTTAAATCTTCTTGCAGTAGTGTTTTGAGTCTATCAATTGAAATTGCCATGGCCTTACTCTCAGAAAATGTCTTTCTCCATATCTAGCATTTTCTGTGCCACTCGATCGGCTGATATTTCATAGCTGCCGTCTTCTAATGCTGCGCGTATTTTCGCAACTTTATCTTCATCTATACCTGGCAGGTCTTTCAGGCCTGCTTCAATTTGCTGAAAGTCTTTTGCCTTTCCGCTAAAGCTAACCGTCTCTCCGCGTTTCTCTACAGGCACTTCTGTTTTCTCAGTGCTTGTGTCAAGTTTTTGGCGGGCTGGCGGGGCTTCTACACCCTTATTTCTGGAGCTGCCCGGCTGGTTCGGGTTTAACCCATTTATATCGATAGCCATGATTTAAAACCTTTAATTAATAGACTCTGCTACTCTTATCGACCTAATTTTAGAAAACTTTAACCATAAAAGGTATTTTTTTACTTATTTATAGTAATCTATTTTTCGACTACATCTTTTGCTCACATAAAGACTGCTTACATAGGTACTGCTACCTTACCCTTAGCGATTACTGTAGCGCGTATTATGCGGGATGATTTTTTATTCTTTACTGAGATCTGTTGGCCTAGTTTACCATCACTCATAGCAGTCCCCAGCATTTCAACAGAAATAACTTTAGATAATGCACTAATAACAACGGTATCCCCACGCACTACTACTTTGGGGGACGAGAGTAATCCCGGGTAGAATGCATGGCCTTCCTGAATAGAACGACGCAAACGCATCCCTAATAATTTACTTTGTTTATCAAAATAACCTTTTCGTGATTTATTAATTTGAATCTCGTCTTGCTGAAGGTCTGCACGGGTTATTCTGTGGTTTCTGGGTAGTGTTTGGCTTGCAACCCACACGCTTTTAAATATATTAACCTTCACGCCTACAAAAATAGACCAACGTTTTTTGTCTTGGCATTCCACTTTAATTGTAGTTTTATTGCGAGACATTGGGTCGCTTTGAAAACTAAATAACGCGGGTGATTTACAAAGTGACAAATTAAGCCGTGGATCAATTTTGCCGGTTTTGTAGTCAAAGCGGTAACCTTTTTCCGACTTTAGGCGCTCACCGTAAGTGGATAAAAAAGTACCTACTTCACCGGTTACCCAGTCGCTAAAAGTAATGGCCTGGCAGGGAAGCGCAGTTAAAAGTGTAGATAGAACCAAAATAGCTCTGTGAACTTTTAAAAAGTGTCCTATTCTTATGAGATGTAAGAAGTATTTATTAATGTTAGGCACATTGATACCGATAAATATTGTGAATGACGGTGATAACGGTTTTATTGACAATGTATTGCATATAGCAATCTATATGCCGATTTTGATTTTAAAAAATTTATAAGGGTAGGGGATACACCTATGGCTGGTGTTTTGGATAGTGTAAACCAAAGAACGCAACTTGTTGGCGAAAACCGACTTGAGCTGTTGCTGTTTAGGTTGCGTGGTGAACAAATATACGGAATAAACGTATTTAAAGTTAAAGAAGTGTTGCAGTGCCCCAAACTTACGATGATGCCTCAAAGAAACCCTGTGGTCAGAGGGGTTGCTCATGTGCGCGGGGGGACTATCCCTATTATGGATATGGGAATGGCTACTGGGCAGCAGTCTATCCCTGATGAAGATATAAACAACAGTTTTGTCATTATCACTGAATATAATCGCAAGACTCAGGGTTTTTTGGTTGGTGGTGTAGAGCGAATAGTTAACCTTAATTGGGGAGATATACACCCACCACCCAAAGGGGCTGGAAGAGAGAACTATCTTACAGCGGTTACTCAGCTAGATGATAAGTTAGTTGAAATTATTGATGTAGAGAAAATTCTGTCTGAAGTATCACCTGTTAAGGAAAGTGTTACTGAAGGGGTTATTACTCCGGAGCAAACTGAGAAAGCGCAACAATTTAGGGTGTTGGTGGTTGATGATTCGTTGGTGGCTCGTAAACAAATCCAAAATTGCCTACAAGCAGTTGGGTTCGAGGTAATTTTAAAGAATGATGGCAAGCAAGCTTTGGATTACTTAAAAGAACTCGCTGATGATGGGGTGGATATTTGTGATTATTTTGCATTAATGATATCTGATGTAGAAATGCCTGAAATGGATGGTTATACATTAACTACAAGCTGTAAAGCCGATCCAAGGCTCGCAGGCTTGTATATAATGCTGCATACCTCATTAAGTGGTGTTTTCAATAATGCGATGGTTGAAAAAGTTGGCGCCAATGACTTTATGGCAAAGTTTAGCCCAGATGAGTTGGCTGAGCGTGTTATGACCGTTGTAGATAAACTTCATCAATAGCTACGTTGGGCAAATAAGTTATGGTGACGCGTTTAAATACATCACCCAGACCGCCTGGAGCCGCTGATGAATATCAGCAGTTTAAGGCGTTTTTGCAAGAAGCCTGTGGGATACTGCTTGGTGATAATAAGCAGTATCTGGTGAAAAGCAGACTTAGAAAAATAATGGAAGAGCAGAATGTTGACTCGCTTGGTCAGCTTGTTCAGGAGCTTAAAAAAATCTCCTCAAAAGCATTAAAAGAGACCGTCGTCGATGCCATGACCACAAATGAAACCTTGTGGTTTAGAGATAATCATCCATTCAGAATTTTAAGTGATATTATTCTTCCAGAGTTTTCAGAAAAAAATAGTATGAAGCCAGCTAGAATCTGGTCTGCAGCATGTTCTACAGGGCAAGAGCCTTATTCTATGACGATGATTGCTGATGAGTTTAAGAGGAAAAATCCTGGCAAGCTCAGAGGCGGTGTTCAAATAGTAGCAACTGACATATCTCAAACCGTGCTTGAAAACGCTAAAAGCGGCGAGTATGAGATGCTGGCGATTGGAAGGGGGTTGTCGAAAGATCGTCTTAATGCCTATTTTTCGGAGCTTGATACCGGGGCTTGGAAAATAAAGCCTGAATTGAGGCGTTTAATTGATTTTAGATTATTAAACCTTCTTGACCGCTACAGTGTTCTTGGTAAATTTGATGTCATTTTCTGCCGAAATGTATTGATCTATTTTTCTGCTGAGCTGAAATTGGATATTTTGTCTCGCATGAGGCAGGTATTGAATCCTGGAGGGTATTTAGTCTTAGGTGCTTCCGAATCGCTTAATGGTCTTTCAGATAAATATGAAATGGTTCAATGTCGTCCTGGGATAATATATAGGGCTATTTAGGTAAGAAACTGTACTATGTATTACGGTGAAAAACTAAACAGCATTACCCACTTGGTTGGCGCCGTACTCGCTCTGGTTGGTTTCGGCGCACTCCTAACGCTTGGTCTCCAGCAACACAATTGGCAGTACATCATCAGCTTTACTGTTTTTGGCTTAACATTAATCCTGCTGTATACCATGTCCACCTTGTATCACAGCTTTCACTCTCCCAAGCTTAAAAAAATATTTCAAAAATTAGATCATGTTTCAATTTACCTGCTGATCGCTGGAACTTACACACCTTACATGTTGGTTTCATTATTTGAACATAATGGTCTAATCATGCTGGCACTGGTATGGGGGCTAGCTGTCATTGGCTTATTGTTGGATATTTTCGTTCCAAAGCGTATTGAATGGTTACAGTTACTAATTTACCTAGCGATGGGGTGGGTTTGCACGCTGGATTACTCCGGGCTGCAAGCAGCACTCTCCGGTGAAGGCATGTTGTGGTTGGTAATGGGGGGGATTGCCTACACTGTTGGTATTGTGTTTTACGTGTTAGACGACCTGAAAAAACTTCGACACGCACATGGCATCTGGCATTTGTTTGTTTTAACTGGTTCTATTTGCCATTTTATTTCGATTGCCGGATATGTATGACCATGTCGCTTTTTTGCCTAGGCCATTAATTCATCTCGATTAAATTCGATCCAATGGGTAGACGCTTCATACAACTCTTTTTTAGTTTTTCTTTCTGAATATATAGGTTTTCCGATTTTAACTGTTATTTTCCCAGGCGTTAGAATAAAGCTGTTTGAAGGTACGCATAGGCCTGCATTGTGAGCAACGGGGATAATGGGAATTTGACTATGATGAGCTAGTGCAGCGCCTCCACGATTAAACTTTACGTTTTCTCCCTTAGATACACGGGTGCCTTCAGGAAATATTAACACTGAGCGATTATCTGAAATCCTATCCTGACCTTGTGCAATCAATTGCTTGAAGGCTTGTATGGGCTGCGCTCTATCAAGTGCGATAGGGTCTAGCAATCTCATGCCCCAGCCAAATAATGGTATATTAAGCAGTTCTTTCTTTAAAACCGTACTCAGTGGCGAAAATAGTGTTTGGAGTAAGAAGGTTTCCCAACTGCTTTGGTGATTGCTGAGGATAATACAGGGGCCTTCTGGAATATTTTCTTTTCCTTCAACTTCGTAATGTACACCGCAAACTACTTTGCTCCACCATAAAACAAAGATATTGTATCTAGTGAATACATACTGCTTCTGTTTTATATTTAATAATGGCGCCACTAACAAGGTGGTGCAACAATGTAATAACAGTGCAACGTTACAACCTATATGAAAAATCACGGCTCTCGCTGCTAAAATTATTTTTGTATTAATACCTGTCATTCACTGCACTCCCGTTACCACTTAACACTACAAAAAATTTTAAAGTGTTTTAATTAACCGCCATTTTAATTACTTAACAAAATGAGGTCTTGTCATTAGGTAACAATGAATTGACAGAATGCATCAGAGGATGAAAATAAGCAGGCATATCTCTTTTTACCTATTTTCATACCTTTTTCTGGTTTACTTCTTCTGGATTGTACTTTTAGCGAGAACGCTTCAAGGCATTCCTTTTAAAGTCTCGATCTGAAAGCCCCTCCTGAAATTGGTAATTGTTAAATTCTAACAAGGTGAATTTACCCGTCTGATGGTTCTGCATTTCAAGAGCGTGGGCTCTCCAATACTGGTCTAGATACTGTCGATAATCATTGAATACCTGAGTTTTCAATAACGAATTTTTTCTATCATAAAACTGAATTTTTTGAATACGAAACTCAACTTGATCAATCCATGTGATAAGGCGAGTATAGCCGGAATGCTCATATCGTGGTGTCATTTCAACCTGGTAGCTAGAAAGTCCATTAACTGACTCCTCACCTAAATAACGATAATCATATTTGTCTACCTCAAAAGATGAGAGATCCTCAAATGAAAACTCGCTACCCATAAAAGGACCAGACTTATTTTTAGATGAAATTCTCTTAACTCGTTTTATTGCAGGCAAATAGAGCCATTGGTCATCTGCCTCTTCAATATGTGAAAAACTTAGAAAACCTGTGCCACGTATGTCTTTAGGGGAATCAAAAACCGTAAGGCTTTTATCTCCGTCATTGATGATTTCTAAATTCGAAACTCTTAAATCTCGATTGCTTTCGTCTCCAGCTCTATTACGTAATGTCATTTTCATTACAGCAGCACTGTCACCCCATCCCTGATCCCGGCGATCAGCTTCATTAGCAATGGCTTTACCTTTGTCCTGATCATCACCACTTAAGGTAAAAGCGAGTAGGTCTGTTGTACTAGTTAGTAATAGGCTGGCCAGAATGGCTGACCAATATTTTTGCTTTTTCATCATGTGATTTCTCCACTGAGATAAGAAGGGCGGGTAGGAATAGAAAATCAATAATCAGGGCAACCCCGATCGTTAAAGCGGTAAACATTCCCATATGAGCGTTCATATTAAAATCTGACGAGGCCAGTACCAGAAAACCTGCGACTAACACTAGCGTAGTAACCCAAAGTGCTACACCGACGGTTGAGAATGCATAACGTACGGCTTCTTCAGCTGATTTTCCTAGTTCTCTGCGGGCACGCTGATATTTACTTAAAAAGTGCACTGTATCATCCACCACAATACCTAAGGTCATACCTACGGCGCTTGCTAGTGATATGCCCAGGTCGCCATTGAAGATAGCCCAAATACCAAAGGCCATACCCGCAGGAATGAGGTTGGGTGCTAGACTGATGAGGCCCATTTTCAATGAGCGCAGTGCTGCTATGAGAATAAGTGAGATAAAGAAGAGAGCAATGAGCGTACCCCCAATCATTGATGTGACATTCCTTTGCCCTATATGAGAAAACATGAGGTTAGGACTGGCTGCATAATGGGTTTTTATCTGAGTGTTTTGTTCTAACCATTGGTTTATTGAGCGTTCTAATACTAATGTTTCTTGGCTGGAAAAATTTTTGGTAGTAACAACAACGCGTGTGGCGTGTTTAGCAATGTCTATTTGATCGTTGAGATCTAGCCCATAGGGTAGAGACATCTCGTAGAGCAATAGATATTGCGCCGCTAGCTCATTGTTATCAGGTAATTGATAATAAGATTCATTGTCGCCGTTCATATTTTTGTTCAGGCGTTTAAAGGTGTCGCTGAGGGTGTAGACATGCTCAACTTCAGGGAGTGTTCTTAGCCATTCAGTGAAGTGAGAGACATCTTTTAGGTAGTCAGGGTGGCTAATACCTTCAGAATATGGACTCTCTAGAGAGTACTCAATGGTATAAATGCCCGTCATATTGTTGGCTAAATAGTCGGTATCTTGTCGAAAAGAAGTACTTGTGTTGAAGTACTTAATAAACTCATCGTTTACTGTGTTTTTACTCGATATAGCGGTGAGGCCAATGGTAAGGGCAACCGTCCCCCAAAGTAAGACACTTCGATTATTGATAACAAACTCAGATAGTTTTGACATTGCCTGGTTTTCATTCTCGGGTTGAGCTTTAACCCTAACCGGAAGCACCATCATTAATGCCGGTAAGAATAAAACTGAAAGGAAGAATGCGGCAGTTACACCTAGCGCAACCGTGTTACCAAGATCTCTAAAGGGGGGAACCTCACTGAAGTTCATTGATAAGAAACCTAATGCGGTCGTAAGGCTAGTAATAAATATGGGTTGAAGGTTTAGCCGAATACTTTCTTTGAGTGCATTCTGCTTAGTCTCTCCATTTCGCATACCGTGTAAGAATGTGACCAGCATATGTACGCAGTCAGCTACCGCCATAGTCATAATGATGGTGGGCGCTGAAGCGGAAGGGGGGGATAGGGTCCAGCCAAGCCAGCCAAATATTCCCATCGCAGTGATGATAGACATCAGCATAACTGTGACGGTGGCAAAAGTACCTGTGATAGAGCGAAGCATAAAGCCCAAAGTAACGATGATAATTAACATCATAATTGGCATTAGTTGGCTCATGTCTTTTTGAGCCATTTCACCAAACGCGTTGTTAAGAAGCACTGTACCCGTTAAGTGAAATTCAATATCAGGGTAAGTTTGCTCAAGATTGGCAACGAGTTCTCTGGCTTTGCTAACTAACTTTGGTACTTCGTCCTCTGCTTTTTGCGGCATTTGGGCTGTGACGCTGACGAGGGATATTGTTCCATCTTCAGAAACAAGTCGTTTTTTTAGAAGTGGCTCATTTAATACAATATCGCGTATTTTATTGAGTTGAATTTCATTAAGTTGCTCTGGGTTCTCAACAAGGTCTGCAACAACTAGGTCATCTTCTTCTGCTTCTGTATGCTGGTAGTTAGTGAGGGAATCTACACGTGTGGAATAGGGCAGTTGCCACGATGCATCTGTTACTGTATGAACTGCGCTAAGGTACGGCTTAGAAAAAACATTACCGTCTTTTGGGGCCATCACAATGATGACGTTGTCTGACTTTGTGTAAGTGTTTTGCAGGTTCTCAAAGGCTTCGAGTTGCTCATTACCTTCAGCAAAAAATACGCGATAGTTTGAGCTAAATACAATATTAGCAGCGCCACTTGCGGTGATAAAAACACTCACAAGAGTGGCTACAATAATTAACCAACGCCAGCGAATGACCCATTCTGAAAATCGTTCCGTCATTGTTGTTTCCTCCTCTTTCAAAATTAAGTTTCTGTAATAGTAATGTTGTCTCACAAATATTATTAGTCATTGAAAATGACAATTACTGTTCCATATATGGAACAAAGTGCTATAAAGGGTAAGTAGAAGGTTAAATGGAAAGAAAAACCAATACTCAAATGACTGTTGCTAAGAGGTAACGATGGAACTTAACCAAATGGGGGTTTTTGCTACTGTTGTTGATCAGGGTAGTTTTACCAAGGCAGCAGAAAAACTAAATATGCCCAAGTCAACGGTGAGCCGTCAGGTGAGCCAGCTAGAAGAGCAAATAGGTGCACGGTTATTACATCGAACTACCCGACAGTTGAAGCTCACCGAGGTAGGTAAGCACTATTTTGAACACTGCCGTAGAATTATGGAGGAGGCGGTGCAGGCAGAACAAGTAGTTCAGCATATGCAGGCTGAACCGACAGGCCTATTACGGGTAAGTATGCCGCTGGCATTTGGCACACCTTATATGCAAGATCTTATACAAGATTTTTTGAGTACTTACACGCGCGTGAGTTTAGAATTAGTATTAGATAATCGCTTAGTTGATATTGTAGATGATGAGATTGATGTAGCATTTCGAGCATCTATATTGGAAGATTCAACGTTAGTA
>ENA-OSET01002256-OSET01002256.1-sediment-metagenome-genome-assembly--contig:-NODE-2256-length-18848-cov-11.836716_pt1 | contig 18848 bp, 7 predicted proteins | sample MGYA00237882_ERZ534229 | MGnify/ENA primary metagenome ERZ534229 (study PRJEB26408, sample SAMN06266212) | sediment metagenome | isolation source: Hudson Canyon methane seep mesocosm | place... | reverse complement strand
CATCGATCACAAGATAATGATGCAATTATTTTGCAAAAAGATGATTTAAATTTAGTTGAGCAGAATGATAATTCCCCTAAAATTGGCTTTGTTCTCTAAGTAGAAGTCGATTACAAATTCCAACATCAATACTTTCTAGTGACACTACCGAATTCTTTATTTAAGGAAACTTACTTTCGTAGTGTCACTAACCCCCGCTGTTTAACATAGCCTAATACTTGCTCATTCACTTGTACCGTGTAGTAACGCTGGTAAGCATCACGCCTTGATTCTTCTATCACATAACCTATTTTAGCCAATAGGTTCTTGAGCTTAACGATGGGGCGATCAATGTATTTAAAGTTGCCTAATCGATTGGCATAGAGCTCATCCTGATTAGCCTGTAAAAACGCCATCAGATCATCGGTATCATTGGCTGTAAACTCATCAACTGAGACACGTTTAACAATTTCATCAATGAAGAACTTACGGCTGGTACTGCCATTCGTTTCTCCATTGTTGTCTTCATGTGCTTGTAACTCTTGCGCTCGAATATCTGCCATCTCTGAGTGGTATAACTCATAGTTTTCAATGACGTTTAAACCTTGGCGGTTATAAAAACTTACATCCTCTTTATCGAGTTCATCATAAGTCTTGCCTGCCATTTCTTGTACTAATGCACGTTCTAAACTGTCGCTGGCTGCTTGGGTAGCAGGTTTGTTCCGCTTCAGTTGTTGTAAAGTGGGTTGATCAATAGGCTCAGCATTCATAACTCTATTGATATTTCTTTCGGTGGATAGTGTCGATAATTCTTCAATTTGCTCTGATCGTTGGCTAGTTGTTACCGTGTAACTCTTGAGTTGAGCAAGGATTAAAAACTCTCGATCAAAGTTGTTTAAACTTTCATTAATATCAGCGCGTACATCAATCTGTTGTTGTCCAAATTGACTCACCTCATATTGACCCTTTCCTAGATACTGTATCACTTTCAGCTCATTGCCATTTAGCAGATTGGCTTTATTGGTTTCTCGATGTTGCTGAAAGTTCTTTTTAAAGGTTACCTGAATATCCTTCGCTGCTCTGACACGACCAATGGATTGCAGCATTTCATTAGCAGGGATCACATTGGTAAATAGTCCATAAACGCTGGCAAAGTGGTCATGTGTCACACTGACACCCGAGCTAATCACAGGCGTACAGATCACCAAACGATACTTTAATGACTCATCATTAGGGTTTTGTAAGAAGGCGGCTTGCTTGGGATCGCCTTTATTATCACTGGTGATGATGAGGATATCTTCAGCTAATAGATTGATCTCCCCTAGCAAATCATCTAACAACTCCATTGAAACCACGGATTTATTAGCTTGGACTTTGGAATCTGTGGTGATCCAAATGTTATGGCCTTGCTTAATTTTTTCACCAGCGCCAGTCAAAAGTGTTTCAATATCCTTAACTACGGTAATGACTTTATGATGCTTAACAGAATCAGCTGTAATCAACTCAATTGATTTGTTAGTGTTTTGTTTAATCCAATCGAGGGTGTAATCGTTAAAGTCTGCATCGGCTAGAATGACGGTTTCCGCATTGTTGATTGCTTCGATTAAAGCGGCTTGTACCATTTCACGGTCTTTTACAGAGCCGACCGATAGAAATTCAATCATTTGACGGAACTCATCGCCTAGAAACAAGTTGTTATCTGAAATGTCATATCGAGGGATTGAATTGATACAAATAGAGATTTGTTCGCTGCGACTGGTCATCAGGTCAATATCTTTATAAAAGTCTAAACCGAGTCGCTTAGCACCGCTTTGAGATAAGGATACCCGTGGATTGACATACGATATTCTATTCTCATTGACCGCTTGGCTTTTGAAATAAGCGGCAACGATAGCCATGACTTCTGTTTTACCGGTGCCCATGCCCCGCATATCAATAGTAATCTTACCTTTCTTCATTTGATTGATGATACGGTGCGCTATTTGAACATTGGTCATGCCTGTGGAATCAAATACGTCCACACCTTCTAAATTGGTGACACTATGACGTTGCTTTATTTTCTTGAGCATACAGCGATCAAACATTCGTTTAACAGTAGCCTGTACGCACCCCTTTTGAATACCTTCACGCCCCTTTAACGCCCTTATTAAGCGAGTACAGTGTTGACGGTATTCTTGAGGTGTAGCACTGTTCTGAGCAATATGAAAGCAGGCGGCATTAAACACTTTCTTTAACTGTGGCTGAGGCACATACTTAATGGCTTCTAGGTGATATTGAGCAGCAGATAGCTTGCTAAACACCTTATTGCTGTTGATCTGCCGCTTAACTTGATTAATGTTTTTAGCGACTAAGACATCATTAAAATCACATTTTTGATTAGCCAGCTGAGGCATGACGACTTTCACTTTATCACTGTAAGCAAGTTTTAATGCGGCGTATAGGCCAACATTACCTTTGTTGGAGGTCATGTCGTTATCAGCGATAATACGGATTTTTAAGCCTTTAAAGCGCTTTACGATATGTTGTAGGCTGTTTGCATCTAAAGCAACAGCACAGGGTATGCCTGTGGCTAAATAGCTGGTGATGGCAGTGGCTAAGCCTTCAGCAATATCAATACGTTTACCCGTAATTTTACCAATGACAGCACAACTGCCCTTCTTACTGTTGGGTAAGAACACAAAGTCTTTGTCCCGTGGCGTATCTCCTATTCTATCTTGAAAGGCGTAGTCATATATTTTTTGATAGCCAACCGTCTTGTGCTTCCGGTTACAGACTGCAAAGACCACATAATGGCCTCTTGCATCGGTATCATGTCTTAAATCAAAGCTTTCGGGTAGCTGGGATAGGGAAATCTGCTTCCGATCGAAATAAATGCTCTCAGTGGCTTTAGGTAGCGTTTGAAAATGTTGGTGAAAGGCATTGAAGCGATTGATCTTGTATTGTTCAGTCGCTACGTCCTGAGCCTGTTTAGGCTCAGCACTAAAGGTAGTAACAGGCGTAGAGATATAAGCGGGTTTATAAGGGAGTGAATCGCCATGTTCAGCGGTATAGCCGTTCCATGTATTTGAAATGCCCCCATGTTTATGCGTGTAACAGGTAATAACAGGGTACTCGCGTCCGTTTTTTGTTCTATTGATCTTTGCAAACACAACGACTTTACCACGATACTTACGTTCACTGGCAATACTGGGATTGCTGATAGTACAGGGAAATGAATGAATCTGTTCGGAAGCGGTTTGCCAGTTAATACCAACTTCTTCTGCGAGTATTGATAGTTCATGGCTGTTATCAGCTAATATATCGTGTGCAGAGCGATAGTCTGATTGAGCATAACTGTTAGTAATAACAGCAGGATGAGTGGTGTTGAGATTGAAATTGTTATTTACTTGCATGCCAAGCTCACAGCTTGGCAGATTGTGTTGATTTCGGTAATCATGTTATTATTACTCCTGTAATAAATTAAGATTTCATGTTGTTTCTTTCGAGTGAACATGAAATGTTTGGAAAAACCCGTGATTTCTGCCAAGAAAATGTACACGGGTTAATCTAAAAATTTGATCCATTCTAGCAATAAAACCCTATCCTTGTTCAGTTAATTTCAACCTTGTCTTATAATCAAACGGTACAAAGCCCACAAACATATCTGTTTGCGGACTCATAATTTAGATCTCATCTTTAAATGCCAGCTATCCATATTGTTAGCTAATGTCACTAGCGTATGTACGTGCAAATTCGTTGCGTATGAATTCGGTGTTTTAAAAAAAAACAATATAATAGTATAAAAGACTATCTTTTATACTTATAAATTATCTTTTATGGCCTTATTGACAGCATAACGTAAGGTAGAGGCAATACTACGATCAAGTTCATTTGCTAATGCTTCAATTCTTTCATATTCATAAGCATTTACCTTAATACCTAATTGTCGAGTACGAGTTGCTTTGGGGTTCATATCTATTTTGGATAATTTATTATCTACCCCCTCTATAAATTTATCTTCTTTTTGAGTAGTAGTTGCAGTACGAACTTTAAAATTACTTTTATCTGTCATGATAATATCTCAGCCAATAATTCCTGAATTTCAATTTTTGCTTTAGAATTGTTCATCTCAACCACACCTAAACCCATGCCACTAATAGCATCTCGATACACCTTTCTCTCACGAATGATTGTATTTAGTAAGGTTATTTCTTCAAAATTTGTAAAAAAATCTTGTGCGTGATTAGCTTCATGAATAACAGGATTAGTAGGGCCCATAGTGATTACAGCTTTAAATGCTAATGTCGAATTAAATAATTTCGCATCATTATAAATTTCGATCATTCGAGGAATGGTATCTAAATCAAATTGACTTGGTCGGACAGGCATTACAAAAATATTAGCTACCATCATTGCTGTTCTCAATTCAACTGAATCTCTTCCAGCAGCATCAATAATGATATATTCATATCGGTTTGCTAAATCCAAAATTGAAGCTCTAATATCATCGTATTTTTGTACAGAATGTACTTGAGGTACTGCTGTATTTTCTGAACGATCTAAAAACCAATTAGAACTAGAACCTTGTCGATCAGCATCAACGAGCATAACATCTTTTTTTTGTACAGAAAGTGCTGCTGCTATGTTAGTGGCTAAGGTAGATTTACCACAACCACCTTTTTGTGAGCCAATAAGTAGAATCATACCTTAGATTTCCTTAGATAAATAAAGACCATCTTACCATATAAAGGACTATCTTTTATAGTCTTATTATAATGGGTTTTTCTGATTTAAAAGCGAGACTAGGATATTTCCATTTTGCCTTAGAATTAAATGGCATAAAGCCCACAAACTATTAGGCGAGAATTAACTTGTCCGGTTCGCGACAACTAGCTTGGCCGGCTTTGATGCACTTCAGATACTGAACATGGACGCTATCGTTACTTTTCGTACCGTTGGGCTTCAAACTCCGTTAATTGCTAGTTTTAGCCCATACTGAATATCTCACCTTAATCGATTTGGTCATTTTGAATTAAAATATCGAACACCATTACCTGCAGGCTATGAGGTTATGTTTAATATGTAGATGCTAGGTTTTATAGTGTCTACAGAGCACTAATATCAATTTACGCACGAATCCTTACGCTCGGCCCTTTACGGGAATTTTTTAACTATTTAGACATTATAAGCTTATCTGAATTACGCAGGGCCTTACTGCTACAACTATAAAACTTAAACAATAAATATATTAAGGTTATTAAAGTCTAAATTTTCGCCAATTAAGGCAATATCCACTGCATCAGCGGAGCCATTTCCATCCGCATCATAACTTAATATGCCTGATTCATTATTATAGATAATATAGTCATCTTCATCATTTGCTGATAATCCTTGTATAAAATTATTTGTATTTAAGACACCTTTTATATTCAACTCAGTAAATTGAACATTGTCAAATTCTATTGAATCACCTTCTAGAGAATTAAAATCTGTAATATTATCAAAAGAGAAGTTATCAAATTGGAAGACATCTCTTCCAGAACCTCCAGTCAGAATATCTGAGCCCTCACCACCTTTTAATATATCATTACCATTTCCCCCTTCTAAGGTATCATCGCCAGCACCACCATCAAGACTATCACTATTACCATCACCGTAGAGAAAATCATCACCTTGACCACCTAAAAGCGTGTCATTGCCAAAGCCTGCAAGTAAAGTATCATTACCGTCCCCACCATCAAGTAGATCATGATTGCCACCACCATTAAGCGTGTCGTTGCCAGTCCCACCATCAAGAGTATCATCACCTGCAGCTCCATTAAGCGTGTCGTTGCCAGCACCTCCAGATAAGGTATTTTTTGCCTCGTTACCTGTTAATAGGTTTTGTAAGCTATTGCCTGTCGCATCAATTGCAGATAATCCTAGTAAACTTAAGTTTTCAATTTCTGCTAATAGAGTATAAGTTACAGAACTATAGACATTATCTGTGCCTTCATTTATATTTTCAATAATTCTATCTTTACTGCTATCAACATAATAGTGATCACTTCCTAAACCACCTAAGAGATTGTCATTTCCAGTACCACCATCAAGAATATCATTACCTAGCCCTCCTACTAAGGTATCAATACCCTCCTGACCATAAAGCTTATCCTCTCCATCATTACCGAAAAGGCTATCATTACCGTTACCACCCTCTAAGGTATCATTGCCCTCATCACCAGCAAGATTATCCTCACCATCTCCCCCTGAAAGCTGATCTTCACCGATGCCGCCACTTAAGACATCATCGCCCTCATCGCCAGAGAGTGTATCATTACCTAATCCGCCTAAAAGCGTGTCATTTTCGGACCCACCCCAAAGTACATCATCACCCTCACCACCATCTAACTGGTCATCACCTTTATCACCGTACAATAAGTCAATGCCGATGCCGCCTAAGAGCTTGTCGATTCCATTCCCCCCACGCAGTTCATCATCACCATCACCGCCATCTAGGGAGTCAATACCATTACCACCCTTTAGCGTATCATTACCGATACCACCAAAAATGATGTCATCACCTTTATTACCTGACAAACTATCATCGCCATCATTACCCACAAGTTGGTCATTTCCTTCATTGCCACTTAGGGTATCGTTACCTAGTCCACCATCTAACATATCATCATGATTACCCCCTAAAAGGGTATCATTACCATTGCCGCCATTAAGCTGATCGTTTCCATCCTCACCCTCAAGAATATCGTCCCCTTCGCCGCCATCAAGTTGGTCATCACCATTTCCTCCATAAAGCTCATCAGTATGTTTGCCTCCTAATAAAAGGTCATTGCCATCCAAACCATAAAGAGTATCATTACCATTATCACCATCAAGCTTATCGTCACCTGCATCGCCACTCAGTCTATCGTTTCCACGTCCTCCAGAAAGTATATCGTCTTCTGTTCCACCCCATAGTTGATCATCACCTGCACCTCCTAAAAGAGTATCAATACCCTCCTGACCATAAAGATTATCATTACCATCACCACTGCTCAGCATATCATTACCCTCTCCCCCATAAAGTGTATCGTTACCACTTGTTATAGTGTAGGTGATGATTTGTTCTTCTTTACTACTTATATTACCGTTATCATCAAAAGTAGTAATGTAACTTGTTCTAGTTATATTCGCTTTTGTATCGCCGCCATACAAGATATCATTTCCCTGGCCACCATATAATGTATCATCTCCTTCACCACCATCAATTTGATCCTTCCCTGCACCTCCATATATTATATCGTTACCACCTGAAGACCATGCAGGGGTATCTACTAGATTTAGCGTATCTGGTTTATTTATATAAATATAACCTGACCCTTGATGACCTGATCCTCCGATTATATGATCATCACCATCACCACCCTCTATCGTATCGTCGCCACTTCCACCATCGATCTGATCATCACCTCGATTACCTTTAATAATATCCTCACCAGTACCTCCTGCAAGAATATCATTTCCTCTTGATCCGTAAATTTCATCATTTCCGGAACCACCATCTATTTTATCTATTTTTAGGTAATCATCTTCAAAGTAAGCATCTTCCAAGGATAAGGAGCCATAAATAATATCATTACCGGCCCCCCCTTTAATAAAATCACTACCCCATTCACCATAGAGTGTATCATCACCCGCTCCTCCATCTATTTCATCATTTCCTTGGTGATTTATTTTATCAAGATTATTCCAGTCTCCTCTAATGGTATCGTTACCAGCCTCACCATAAAGAATATCATCACCATTTCCTCCATGAATAATATCATTACCATTTCCACCATAAACAATATCATCGTTTCTTTTTGCTTCTATTGTGTCATTGCCGTCATAACCGTATATAGAATCTTGTCCATTATCATCGCCTATAAGTACCTCAGAAAAGTTAGTTCCTTTTGTTTCACTATCGAAAACCCAGCCTTCCACAGCATTAACAGCACCGTTAATTACACTGTACATAGCAAAAAATAAATCATCTACTAATTTTAAAACTTGCTCTGAAATATCACCAATAAAGCTAACAATGTCCTCACCTAGTTTTGTAGCAGCATTACTGACATCATTAATTGCAGAGGCAACAGCCACCGCCGCATCAGCCACTGCTACCGCGGCATCCGCTAAGTCTTGCGCAACATCCACAATCGTATCGCCCACAAATTCAGCTGCTGCGACGGCTATATCGACAATGGGGCCCATCACATCAAGTATCCATCCACCCACCGTGCCAATAATATCTTCAAAAAAGCTAATCACTTCGGCAAGACTTAAATCAAATGCAAAATCAAATGAATCCCCTGCTGTTAAAGAAATATGGGCGGTTTGTGTGGCAGTCACAAATCCTAAGTCAATTGCTACTGAATATTCAACACCTAACATATCAATATCAAGACTAAAATCAGCGCCTAGCCCATCATCGTTTAAGACAAAACCTGCTTGTAATTTTAGCCCACCTAAATCAAGCTCTCCGCCAATACTAATCCCTTGATCAATCGTGGTGTTCCCTGCAACCAGCGGTTTTAATGGCACAAATTTCAATAGCGCTTCTGTATCCGTATAAATGTCACCATCTTCATCAATATTATCTATATCAATTTGGCGGATGTAATAACTAGGAAAGACAGCGTTTAAAAAATTCTGCATTTCTAGCATTTTTTGTTTATCAGCTCCTCCTGCATTTCCTGCTGCACCCACCAAAGTACTGACAATATCGTCCAAGCTAAGCGTTGATTCATCATCCATAGCAAGGTAAAAGGAAAAATTAGGATCACTGACACCTACTTCAAAAGCAAGTGTTATATCAGCATTGCCCAACGTTGCATCTCCTAAGGCAAGGATATTAGTAACTGTTGGTGCTCCAGCAACGACGCCAACACCTATATCAAATGTAAATTGTTCAATACCAATACCTGTTAAACCGTACGGATTATTCCAGCCACTACCAAAGTCAGCATTCAATAAAAACCCTATATCAACTGCAGTAGCGGAAAGTGATAAGCTTAATGCGGTATCAATGATTAAATCAGGTTCAGCCAATTGTGTAGGATCATAATCATGTAAAAGTAAAGAGCCTGCTAAAGCTAGCTGTGCTTCAGTAGAGGTCGAAAATGACGCAGACAAGCCAAGGCTAACCGAAGTCAATGTCATTTTTAACCCTTCATGATTGACTGAGGAGTAATCAGCACCAACAATATCTAATGTACCTGATACTGTCCCTACCAGTGCAGCAGACTTATCGGCAACACTCAGTGCGAAATCAATACTAATCTGTTCTACACCAATACCATATAAAAAGCCTCCTGCACCACGGTCTTCAACACTGGTAAATAACTCTTCACGAAAAACAATAGTCCCGCTTAGTAAGATACCTAAATCTACAGGTGAAAAAGAGCCAGCTACTTGTAATGATAAACTGGTTATTTCTGAGCCTTCTAAGCCAAACGGACGCAACCAAGGCGTACTTTCATCCAGTGCAATACCCATAGAAATTTGGCTGTCTTCATAAGCAATTTCTCCTGTTAGCGTTAGAGTAGGTTCATCACTTTGAACTGGGTCATATCCTGATAATAAAAAATCACTGAAAAGCGAAAAAGCATAAGCTGCAGTGGTGGTAGACGTTGAAGCTGTTGATCCTGAAGAGCTTGGAGGCGGGGGGGGCGCTGTACTTGATGTTCTAGAAAAGTTAATACCTACTGTCTCTATTTTTATAACAAAGTCTCCCGCAGAAAGCAGGGTTTTACTATCAAAAACAAACAGCCCTTCCCCCATAATAGCTGTGGATTCAGGGTCACTGGAGTCAATGCTTAAGGACATATCTAATGAATCTAGTTCTAAGGTGTTATACATAAACTTAAACAGCTCATTTTCAACCGTTTCATCCCATGACATAGCCACATTCAGATCAACTTGATTGAACTCATAAGCGGGTTCGGTTGTCCCCGCTAACATGATGGAAACATTGTCAACGGTTACTCCTGTTAGGCCAAAAGGATTTGTCCAACTTTGTAATTGTGCTGCAAGTGCTATATTCCCTTCACCAAAAACAAGACTTGCTCCTACAGCAAGTGTTGGTTCATCATCTTGTAAAGGATCGTAGTTATCTATCGAAATACCACCTGATATTTCAGCAACATATACGTTTTCTGTTATTGGTATTGTCGTTCCTATTGGAATAACATCCTTAGTAGTTTTAGTAATACTTAATGCTCCCCCTGTTAAAGCAATTCTAAAGTCATCCTCTTCATCACTGGAGCCAATTAAGTTAATATCACTTCCTAATTCACCCACAAAAGACCATTCACTACTTGTGAAATCACGCTCTATATTTATTGCAAGACTAGTAACCCCTATTCCTTGCATAAAATTGGCAAATCCCCCCGTATTTTCGCCATCATCAAGTATTTCTAATACACCAAAAAACGCCAGCTTATCAATAGAGGTCGAACTTGTTTGTGTTGCTGGAGGCGTTGTTACAGAGGAGCCCCCCGTAAATGCATCAGTATTCGTTTCAGCAATTGCAGTTGAGCTTTCCATCGCTAATGATAATGCTGTGATTTGCGTGCCTGTTAAGCCAAAAGGATTTTTCCATGAAGAACCACTCTTAATAGCGGCTGAGTAGGAGTCAGTGCTCTTAGACGCATCATAAGTCAGTGTCAGGTCTAACTCAAGCGGTGCTTCACCCTCTTGAAAAGGGTCATACGCTTCAACCCTTAAAGAGCCGGTTAAATCATAAGAAGATTGAGTATCTGTCGCTGGCGTTGATGCAGGGACTTCAACTTCGCCTCCTAGCTCGGTCAGAATGACTTTAAAATCATCAACCACCAAGAGCGGTAATTCACCCGCAAATTCAATGCCATAAGTGCTTGAGGCTCCCCCTACTACTGCTGTGCTGTCTGAATTGACAAATTTTTGCACATTATTGATATCGGTATAGCTAATTAAAACACTGATCGCTAGCCCCACCTCATTCGCGGTTAGGGCATAGGTTGAATCGCTTGCACCCTGAATATCGACATTATTGGCTTGCCATTGATAACTAAAGTCATCAGCTGTTTTTGCATCAATAATAGAGTCTATATTCACTCTTAAAACATTGCTTTCAGCTAATTCACCTTCAATGGTAGGAATTGCTGCAAGTGCATCCGTTGCAACAGGTGCCGTTTCGGGTGCTGCTAAATTCTTCACCACATTATTTGAGCTAGTATAAATAACCAACACACTGATTTTTTTACCTGCCTCTGCTTCGGTTAAGGTATACGTTGACGCTGTTGCTCCTGCAATTTCAACACCTCCCGCCTCCCATTGATAGGCAAACTCCCCCGCCCCTTTATCTATAATAGCTGTCGTATCAGCCGTTAAAACACTGTCTTTAACAGCTGTCCCTGTAATGGAGACAGAGCCAGAAGTCGCGTTGGTGACGGTACGTTTATTAGTAGCAGATTCTATGCGTTCAGCTTGCCCACCGCCATCCTGATAGCTGACAATAACACTGATAGTTTTATCCATTTCAGTGGCGCTTAGGGTGTATGTTGCTTGTGTTGCATTCAGAATATTACTGTTATTCGATAGCCACTGATAACTGAATGTTCCTAATCCATCTGCATCTTGAATAGCGGTTGTAACGGCGGTTAAAAGCGTATTTTCAACTAAAGCCCCAGTAATTATGGGTAGCCCGACAGGCGCGTTATTGATTTGAGTGACAGGTGCTGTCTGTGCGGAGGTTAGACTTTCGTTAGTATTGATATTATCAGAGTAACTGACCTCGACAGAGAGTCTTTTACCCAGTTCATTTGTCGTGACTGTATAGGTCTCCTGTGTCGCAGCTGAGATAGCTTGATTATCCGCTAGCCATTGATACGAAAAAGCCCCTAATCCGTCAATATCTTCAATACCTGAAGTCTCTGCCGTTAATACTTGTTTATTGTTAGCCTCGCCTGTAATGGTGACATTGCCTGTGGGGGCATCATTCATATCTTCTACTGAAAAAGTAATGGCTGAGGTTAGTTGTTCCTGTGTATTATTGCCATCAACATAGGAGACCACGACATCAATTGTTTTGCCAACCTTATCCTGAGTCAGTGTATAAGTAGAGTTTGTTGCATTGGGAATATCAACGGTTCCCACTCGCCATTGGTAAGTAAACTCAGCTAAACCATCAGTATCTGCAATACTTGAAGTATCTGCTGTTAATACTTCATTTTGTGCCACTTTACCTTGAATAACTACTTCGCCAGTTGCCGCAGCATTGCTATTTGTGACAGCATTTGTGGCAAGCGATGTTACACTTTCAGGTGTTTGTCCTTCATCGGTATAACCTACTGTAACAGTAATGTTTTTTCCTGCTTCAGTCGCCGTAAGACTATAGGTTGAATTCGTTGCACCCGCAATAGCAACACTATCCGCATTCCATTGGTAGCTAAAAATCCCTATGCCATCTATATCAACAATAGGCGCGGTATTAACACTAAGAATATTATCTAAACTTGCAACCCCTGAAATGGTGGGCAAACCTGTAGGAGCATCATTAATATTTAGCACATTCATAGCCTCTGAGCTAAGACTTTCTTCTGTGCCCTCATTATCAACATAACTCACCTCAACGGAGATGGTTTTGTCTACCTCAGCTTGAGTCAATGTATAAGTGGCTTTATTCGCCCCCGTAATTTTATTGCTTCCACTTTGCCATTGATAACTAAAACTGCCTAAACCATCGGCATCTTGGATCCCTGTTAAGTCTACACTTAATGATTGATTTTGAATCGCTTTACCTAAGAGCTCTACCGTGCCTGTGGGTGCATTATTATTGTCAGGAAAAACATCATCAACACTGGGGTCTGGATCTGCCGTTTCTTCCGCAATATCAGGCAAAGCTAATTTTTCGCTGGTGGTACTCGTATTCAATAATACCGATAAAGTATTACCGTATTTATTAGCGACCGCTAAATCGTCTTTGCCATCATTATTAAAATCACCCATCGTCACTGAGCGAGGATATAATCCTGTGGCATAATCAATTTTGGCATCAAAACCAGTATTGAAGGCATTACGTAAGTAGATGGATACGGTATGGCTTTTTGTATTAGCCACCACTAAATCATCTTGTCCATCATGGTTAAAATCCAGTACAGCCACAGATTGTGGCGATGAGCCAGCCCCTGTATCAATTTCTATTTGATTTTCAAACCCTGTGTTATCCACATTGCGCAATAAGACAGATAGGGAGTTGCCGTATTTATTAGCCACCACTAAATCGCTTTGACCATCATTATTGAAATCCCCAGTAGCAACAGCGTCGGGCGTTAAACCTGTTGGATAATCAATCTTGTCATCAAACCCCGTATTATCTGTATTGCGCAAAAAAACGGAAACGGTATTACTCTCTTTATTGGCAATAGCAATATCCATTTGATTATCGTTATTAAAATCACCGACACCGACCGCTTCTGGCTTTTCGCCTGTCGCGTAATCCTCTTTAAGCTCAAAACCTGTATTCTCACTATTGCGTAATAATACCGACATCGTGTCACTATTTTTATTCGCAACTGCAATATCCATTTGGCCATCGCCATTAAAATCAGCTACATGAATCCCTTGTGGTTTTTCGCCTGTGGCAGTATCCACTTTTTTATCAAAACCCGTACTCTCTGCATTTTGTAAAAAAACAGACACCGAAGCGCTGGTTTTATTACCGACGACTAGATCATCTTTACCATCACTATTAAAATCCGCTACATTGACAAACGTTGCGCTGGAGGTGCTGGTATAATCAATTTTGCCATCAAAGCCCGTATTATCAGCATTGCGTAAAAAAATCGAAACAGAGCCACTGCCTTTATTAGCAACTGCTAAGTCAAGTTGTCCATCACTGTTAAAATCACCCACAGCAATGGATTGCGGTCTGTCACCCGTCGTGTAATTTATTTTATCGGCAAGTGAGACTTCGTCTGCCAGCGCGTAACCGTCGCCGTCAACTAAATTTAGCATCACTTGTTTATCAGATTGAACCAATGTTACTAGTTTTAGTGTTGCTCCTGTTGCTCCTGCAGCAATGGTAAAAGTATCATCTGTAATATTAGCAAGATTATCTCCTCTCTCCAAAATATAATCTTCTCCTAAAATAGCTGTACTACCTAAGGTATTAAAATAAAAAGTTAAATCATTTTCCAATGCAACATCTAAGCTAATAAAATAAGTATTACGTTGATTATTTGTATTTGAATTACCTACAGATAATTGTATTTTAGGAAATGCCATAGTATATTCTCCAAGGTGTAACTAATATTTTTAATAAATTAGGGAAATTTTTCCTAATAATATTTTAAGAAAATTAATTGAAAGAAATATTTTGTATGATTGAAATATCATTACTATCAATATTTGTAATTGCTAAATCTGTTTGACCATTTTTATCAAAATCTTCTACGCTTAAATCATGAGGAAAACTGCCTGTCTCTATATTAAATTTTTCTTCAAAGCCTGTATTAGAAGAATTGCGCAATAATATTGAAACAGTATCACTCTCAGAGTTGGCAATTGCTAAGTCTATTAGGCCATCATTATTAAAATCACCTGCTTTAAGGGCTTCCGGAACTTCATCGACTATAAAGTCCTGTTTAGTTGTAAAGCTTGTATTATTAGCATGGCGTAAAAATACTGATACAGTATTACTATTCGCATTAATCACGGCTAAATCTATCTGCCTATCACCATTAAAGTCTCCTGCTGCAATTGCCCAAGGACTAATACCCGTTGCTAAATCTATTTTAGCTTCAAAAGCTATATTGTCTGAACTACGTAATAAAACAGATACCGTATCACTGTCTGCATTAGTAACTGCAAAATCAATTTTACCATCTTGATTAAAATCACTAATAACCATTGCGGTAGGAGACCTTCCTGTTTCTACTTCTATTTTTGATTTAAAACCTGTATTAGTTTCATTACGAATGAAAATTGAAATCGAATCAAGATTTTTATTAACAATAGCAAAATCATCTTTTCCATCATTATTAAAATCTCCAGAATTAACTGAAAATGGAAATGCTTCTGTCACAATTTCAGAACGAACATTAAAACCTGTATTTTCTTCATTACGCGTAAAAATTGATACGGAATTATCAAAATAATTAGCTACAATTAAGTCACTTTTACCATCATTATTAAAATCACCTATATCTAGCGAAATAGGAAACTCCCCTGTTATTAGTGTGTTTTGTACTTCAAAATCTGTATTTTGTGTATTACGTAATAAAATGGTAAGCGTGCTGTCTATCGCATCAGTCAATGCTAAATCTATTTTTCCATCGTGGTTAAAATCACCGCTCAAAATAGCATGAGGTGCAGTGCCAACAGAAATACTTTGTATAAGCATCTCATCAGGTTCTTTAACTACTGGTTCTAACTCTGGAACAACAACTTCAGGTTCTTCAACTACTGGTTCTAACTCTGGAACAACAACTTCAGGTTCTTCAACTACTGGTTCTTCAACTACAGTTTCCGTATCAGAATTTAAAATTTTATTATTAACCTCATCTTGTAAGGAGGTATTCACTTCTTTAATCGCATCATTAAAATTAGTCAATGTTTCTTCAATTCCACTATTAGCTATATTTACTTTAGCAATATTTGCTGTATCAATAGCTTGTTCTCCTACGCTGTCAGCAATACTTACAATATTTGCTTTTAAGTTACTATCATTTTGATAAATCTGATCTGCTGAATCCTGAATTACTTGTGATATATCTTCAGATTGAAGATCAATTTTATTTTCTGCACTTTTAAAAAGTATTGCTACATCTGCAAATACCTGACTCATGACATCTTTTATTTCTTGTTGATCACTTACTCCAGAAACTGCTGCGGAAGCCCCATGAACTATTACTTGTAAATAAGCTTGAGAGGCTAAAACACTTTGAGCTTGAATTTTTTCTTCAGTAGATAAAGTAGGGTCATTTAAAGCTTTAATAGGATCAAATGCTGTTAAAGAAACAGAAGGATCTATGCCTAATGCTATTTTAACTGCATTTTCTGCCTCTTCTTTACTTTCACCTGATTCAATTAAAGATTGAACAGCAGAGGTAAGAGGTGTGACAACTGTAGAGCCTTCTGGTGCTTTTAATGATCCAGTAAAAGGTAATCCAGTCCCTAAATCTTGACCGCCTGTTAAGAAAAATGAACCTTTCGAAGTACTTGAAATTATAAAATTACCTTGAGTATCAGTAATCGCTCTATCAGATGCTTCCTCATCAGAACAGTCATTATTAGCATTAGTATCAATACACACTGTTGAGCCTGCTAAAATTCCGTCTATTGCTCTTCCTGAGCGTGTAATAATAGTATTCTCAATTATTAAAGAGGTAGGAGTTGTGATAGTACTTGTTGTTTCTTCTGAAGTATTTCCTCCGCAGCCTGTGATAACCATAGGAAATATGGTGCATATTATTTTTAATTTATTTTTCATATATTTTTTATCCTAAATTTTACGAATGTTATGGTATTCATAAAGGATGTGTGAATATTTTATAATACAACTAAATTATGGGTCTTCATCACATCTCGCTGAGTAATGCCAATGTAATTCAGTGTAATAGACTCACCGACATAATTCAATACTTTCGCAATCATCCCTGTTAATGGCCGAGCGTAAGGTAACTCGCAAAAAATAACCTACCCACTTTTTTGAGGATAGATAGTCATGTAATATTTTGGCAACCATATATTTCTTTCTATCCTATCAGCAGTGGCTTTAAATATTTTTTTAGCCACTGTTACCCCTTTTTTATAAACGGAATCAACCAGCTTTACAACAGGATGAATACCTTTCCATGTCATGGTTTTCGCCCATTCCATAGTCACTTCTATTGAGTTTAAAAGCGTCCCGCTCCAATGCTTTTCAAGAACTCCCCATTTACGTTCGATAGGGTTATATTTACTATGATAGGGTGGATAATACGCCAGCACAATTTCAAGGTCATGCTTATCTGCAAACTCAACCATGCGTTTCATAAATTGAGTTCGGCAACTGGCGTTTTGCGGTCCGTTATCAAGATTTATAACCAGTTGATTAATATGCTTATAATAATCTTTTCTATCTACCCACCATTGATCAAGGCAGTCAACAATAAAATCGCTGGTTTCAAACGAAGTGCCAAAAATAATAGTGAGCAGTCCCGTCATAACTTCCAAAATACCAAAAGGAGCTAACTTAGGCTTGATTCCCATATCATGGTCATCGGCTTTTAGAGCTTTTTGGCATCGTGAAGTGCCGCCACGCGAGGAATCACATAAATCCACCTTCGCCTTGGTATCAATAGAGATTCGCAATGAATCTTCACGGTTATCAGAGTCCTCGTTCACCTTGTTGAGATTGTCAAAGATAGCATCCGTTTCTTTAATTTTTTTAATCGGTTTGGCCTTTTGCACGCGGCGCAGGCGATAGTTCAAGCGGTTGAGTATATTGCCAATGGTTTTTTCGCACGGTAAATCCTCATCTTGCCAACCCTTTTTACTTATCAAAGCTTTACGCATCGCTTTAGCGGTAATACGTGTGTATTTAAAGAGTGATTGAAATTTAGGGTCTGTCTGGCTTTCAGGTTCGGCTAAACAACAAATATCAGCTTCTAGCTTAGGATTTTTAACCTCGGTTTTTTTATTGCCACGGGCTTTTATCCTATTTGATTTAATAATTCCACTACGCAATTCTTCTAGCCCCTGCTTGACGGTTTCCCGCCCCCAACCAAAGGTTCGCTCGGCTAAACGTGGTCTTGAATCCAAATAATCAATAGTTACTTGAGCTTGAAATGCTCTTTTATCAGAGCCTGTTAATTTTTCAGAAGCATCTTTAAGAGTACCAATATATTGTTCTGATAATTTAGTCATGTTTTAAACGTTGGAAAATGTATAACACAACTTATAGAATACAATTAATCTTAAAAGATTTCCTTTTTTGGGTAAGTTATTTATTGCGAGTTACCTAACTATATTTTTAATAGGGGAATAGAGGGCTTAAAATAAAAAATCAATCTATACCCCAAGAATAAAATTGATTAAAAAGGCATTTGAAAACCAGGAGGCAGTGGCATGCCATCTGTCACACTATTCATTTTTTCTTTTTTTAATTTAGAAATTTTATGTACCGCATCATTAATCGCTGCTGCAACTAAATCTTCTAGCATTTCTTTATCATCACCGACTAAACTCGCATCAATAGACACTTTACGGGCTTCTCGCTTGCCATTCATTAAAATGCTCACTAAGCCACCAGCGGCTTCACCGGTGACTTCCAGTGATGCCACTTCAGATTGAATGTTTTTCATATCTTCTTGCATTTTTTGAGCTTGTTGCATCAAATTTCCTAAAGCACCTTTCATATTTTTTCCTTATTGTTGATTTTTTTTTCAATATAATATTATATTATAGATAATAGGCCTAAAATTACACAATTTCCCCGTCATTTATCCATATAAAAAACTTATGAAAGAAACAACGGCTAACGGCATTGCTCATGTTTTAATTGAGTCATTGCCCTATATTCAAAAATTTAAAGGTAAAACAGTAGTCATTAAATATGGGGGTAACGCCATGATTGATGATAATTTAAAAGCCTGTTTTGCCCGTGATATTGTGTTGATGAAATTAGTCGGCATTAATCCTATTGTGGTACATGGTGGCGGGCCGCAAATTGGCGATTTATTAGCCCGTTTAGATATTAAGACCGAATTTATCAATGGTATGCGGGTGACTGACAGTGAAACCATGGATGTAGTTGAAATGGTGTTAGGCGGTCAGGTTAATAAAGATATTGTAAATTTGATTAATATGGCGGGAGGCAAGGCGATTGGTTTAACGGGTAAAGATGG
>ENA-OSET01002255-OSET01002255.1-sediment-metagenome-genome-assembly--contig:-NODE-2255-length-18849-cov-12.120925_pt1 | contig 18849 bp, 14 predicted proteins | sample MGYA00237882_ERZ534229 | MGnify/ENA primary metagenome ERZ534229 (study PRJEB26408, sample SAMN06266212) | sediment metagenome | isolation source: Hudson Canyon methane seep mesocosm | place... | reverse complement strand
AACTTAATGATGATAATACTTTTTGGAAGCGGACAATCTCGGTCTTTTAGAGCCTTATGGGCATTAGAAGAATCAGGTCTTGAGTATGAATATAGACACGTTGTCATTGGCAGTCCAAAACAAAATGGTAGTCAATCAGAACAATACAAACAACTTAATTTCCAAGGCAAAGTACCTTCCATAAAACATGGTGATAGTGTTATAAATGAAAGTTCAGCAATTTTAAATTATATTGCCACATTGTCATCTGATATCAACCTTATACCAACAGATCTTGCATCTCGTGCCTATTATGATGAAATCTGTTCATTTGTTATTAGTGACCTAGAGCAGCCATTGTGGACTAATGCAAAGCATCGATTTGTTTTACCTGAAGAGCTACGTATTAAAAAAGTTCTAGAAACTACACATTGGGAATTCACTAAATCTCTAAAAGCTTTAGATCATTATTTACATAATGTTCAGTTTGCAATTAATGAACAATTCAGTATGGCTGATATTTTAATTTCACATACATTACACTGGGCCAACAGCGCTAAATTCAAAATCCCACAATACCTTTTAGACTATACAGAGACAATGTATCAACGTCCTGCATGCAAAAGAGCGATAGAAGCTACTAATTAGTTGCAAGTACTCACATCGCCTTTGATCTATATTTTCACATACTCTATTTAACATAATATACATTATGCGAACTAACATAAAAGAGTAAAACACCGCGCAGGGCTTGTTTGTTGAAAATCATTAAGAATGAGAATTTCGCCAAGCGTGAGAACGCTGGTACATAAAGGCTTAGAGCCTGTTTTTTGAGATAAAAATGGTGAAAACTGCCATATTTTCATATTCAAAACATGCCGTTTTTTTCACATTTTAGCTGTCGCAATTGGTTTTTAGATATACGTTAAACAATCCAAACCTTTAATTTCGCCATACAGTACAGGCAAAAGGTGTATTACATTTAAATTCTGATGGCCGATGGCCGAGTGAGATCGGTATAATTTAAGGTACTCAATATACGAGCGCCCTATTCTTCCGCTAAGTGCCAAAAGCAGTCATTAATTAGCGCCTAAAGCAGCGGCGCATTTATGCATTCGCCGCCTTTAATTGTTAGATTTTTCCTTAGCTAACAGGCTTTTTAAATGAGATTGCATTTCTTTTACTTGGCGCTCTTTCTGTAGCCACTCTTCACGATTTTTAGGCTTCCGACCGAATTCATCTTGAGTTGCTATCAATTTACCATCCTTTCCGCCTACAAAAATTTCTACATCCCTTCCAAAAAGCTTTGTACTACCAGAAATAAAAAGTTTGTCAAAAGATGCCCAGTCTAGTTTGTTAAGCTGCTTCTCAGGAAAAAGCCAATCCCTTTCTGCTGCAGCAATATACCTCTGTGCTCTGCATTTCAATATATAGTTGATCGCACTTACCTGCTGCTCGTTAAATGATCGCTCACGAATAATATCGTCATAATTAATTATCGTATCATCAAAAAAGCGAGCATTTGTCCTAGGTTTCTGCGCTTTGAGTTTACCTGGACTGCGAGCATACTCTTTGTGGGTAAGAACAGCGCAATGGTTTAAATCAAGTGGGAATATGGTTCTAGTTCCTTTTAACTCAACTCCAGGATCAGAAGGAAATTTACACTTCTTGTTTCCTGGGTAGAAAGCTTGATTGTAAAAGGTTATTGGATTATCGCTTACTATAAATTTAACTTCAGAATCATGGGCTGTGATAACTTCAAGCGATGCTTCTGCCCACATCGTGCAATTCATCCTCCTGATGTTTTGCATTTGTATCAAAAGCTCGTTGTAGCTTTTTGGTCTAAGGATCTTCATTAACCAAGTTAGCCCTTTTGGTGTTCTCAATCGCTGAGCATCCATGTACTCGTAATAGTTAACAATGTTGTCATGAAGCTCTCGCATCCAATCTTTTGATACTATAGCAGCTAGCGCTTTAGCTCCAAGCGTATCAATTTCTCCAAACAAATATTTTTCTATATCATCGTTTTCTTGACCAAAATAAACAGTGGTATACAGATCGACTTCATAGAAATATTTCCCAGGTCCTTTAGATAAGATTTCACCTTTTTTAATTAATTTTCCAAGAGGTGTTTTTATTATTTCAGGTTCAAGATCTAATCGGTAATACGATTTTTGGCCTGCAAGCAGAAAGCGTCTTTGATACCACTCGGGCACATAGTGATGCTTGTGTGATATTTGCATGGCCACTCCTTGAACCTAACGCCTACAGCGTAGGTTTATCCTGCTGGCTGTACTTGTTAGATTTCATTTTTCAAATTTCCGCAAATACCTTGAAAAAACCCAACCTTTCTTAATGTCGCCAGTCATGGGATCTTGATATTCCACAAAAGACCAGCTTTTCTTCTTACTAATAAGTTTTACAGCCTTCCCAAGATGCAACACGCCGATAATATTTGATTTAGCGCTTCCGGTTTCTCGCACATTCAGTACAGATGCATATACAAAACGATATTCTAATAATTCTTCTATGTTGTATAGTGCGCGGGCTTCTTGGTTGATTTCCTTTTTAGCTACTCTTTGGTCGTAATCTGCGTATTCTTTCCACCATTCTTCATAAACTGGTGTGGTTAAATTGGCAATGATGGCCAAGAAATATGGCAAAACTAAATATATAACGACTATGCGTGCACTGTTGTTTAGCTTTTCGAAAAAACTAAATAGTTGCTCTAAAAATTCCTCAGCGCTTGAAAACTCATTAGATATCCTTTCAACATTTTCGTTTAATCCCTGAATATCAACGACTTCATCAGATACAGTAATTATGCCATCACTTCCTACTACAATGCTATCCATTAGCGGACTGGAAAGGTAATCGCTTAGTGGGTTAAGGTACTTATTTATTTGATCTTGAAATTGTCGCTGTGGCTGAAGAAACTTGTTCATCTGCTCTTGTAGCCTGCGCTGTGGCTCAAGATATTTTTCCATTTGTTCCTGAAGTCGGCGCTGCGGCTCAAGGTACTTTTCCATTTGCTCTTGAAGCCGGCGCTGTGGCTCAAGAAACTTTTCCATTTGTTCTTGAAGCTGGCGTTGCGGTTCAAGATATTTTTCCATCTGTTCCTGAAGTCGGCGCTGTGGTTCAAGATATTTTTCCATCTGTTCCTGAAGTCGGCGCTGTGGTTCAAGATATTTTTCCATCTGTTCTTGCAACCTACGTTGAGGCTCAAGGAACCGGTCAATATGCTCTTGCCACTTTCGATGTGGGTTGAGTATCTGATCCATACGCCCTAGTACGTTCTTTAAATCTTTATCCATTTCAGTAGTCGCGAAAGATGTGCATGAAATCTAACTAGGGTTTAGGGGACACTTTGTCCGCTAACATATTATATATTCGGAAAGGTAACACGGCTGAAATTTCCCTGTTTCAATGGAATTGGACGTAATCTGAGTATAGCTACTCTTTATCCATGGTGTCCACTTTTAGTTTTTTATTATCCACCCTTAATGACCGCTTTGGATCGGCAGCGGCCTGTGAATAGACGATTGTTTAGTGCCAAAAGCGGTCATACGTTTAGCATTTTTCACCGGTAAATTGGGAGCGTAGCAAGTAATTTATCCGCGTGCAGCAACTTGTTAGGCTAAAACACACGATGCATGTAAATCTTGCAAAAACGATCCTTGACCAGCTCAAGAAAATCATTGATGTCAGCTAGACCTCGAAGGTCATCCATCCTAATAACAATTATACGTATTCCGTCTCTAGTAAGGTGTTCATGTAAACGATAAACAGCCCCTCTGTTTTGGTTGTCTCCATTCACAAAATCTCCTGTCACACCGTTGGCTGCTATGAATATTCCAGTAGTAAGATGTTTCAACCTTATCTTGGCAGCGAAATTATCAATTAAATGTGCACCAGCTGGTCGTGACCAGTTTTTGCATTCAATGGATATCAGGTTATCCCAAGGTTCAAAAACTTGTTCTGTTTTTGCGTTCCATAAAAGCAGGTCTACTTCTTCAGCCGGACCATTTATATTTGTTTCCCTTACCTCTATTCCATCAATACAATCAAATAGGTAGGTCGACAGGCTTTCTAAGGAATTACCTTTATCTTGATTGGTTACTGCATTGTCTACAGATTCAATGTGGGTATCAAAGGTGGCTGCATCAAACATCATCCACCTCTATACATAATATTTAGTAGTTGTTGCTTAAGAGCAAAATATAGATCTTTTGGCGTTTCAATTTCAATTAGATCATCCCTATCAAGAGCAACTATCAATATTCCATATTCTTCCTTTAGCTTATTGGCGAAAGTTGCTGCATTTCTTCTGTTTTTTGCGGTAGTTAGGAGTACTAAGCTGCGCAGGCCTTGCCGTTTAATTTTTTCAGCTAAATGATGCCATTGACTTGAATTCATTGAATTCAGAGCTTTGAGTTCAACCGGTATTGGATTTCCTAGGGATTGAAGCTCTGGATCATCGGCAGAATTCCATAACATAAAATCAAAAGAATCACGTGAGTGACCTTTTTCAGCTTCAATGATCTGCCATTGATTGACGCCCTGCGCCAGCTCAAGAAACCATTGCTCAAATAACGCATGCCTCTTTGGGCCATTAAAAGCATATAAGTCCCGGTACTTTATTTCCGGAGCATGGTTGCTGAAATAGGAGTCAAAGATATATTTTGATTTAGCATAATTCGAAGATCGAGAAGAAAAACCTGATTTAGATCCGCGATCAATAGCTCGGAAGACCTCATATGCAACATATTCAAAGTTTCCGCCTTCAGTGATAATACATTTTTGATGGGAAAGATCGAAAGGAATTTGATTGTGTGATTGGGCAATTATAATTACGTTTTTCTTTGCACCTTGAGCAAGTCCAATCTCGTAATAAATATTAGGATTCCCTTTAGATATATAAAAAACAATTACATCACACATCTCTAGAAGTGATTGAATTTTATTTATAGTGGGTAGTTCAGGGTTAAGTCTATTTATAGTTTCAACCCGAATTTCTTCCTGCCCATCAAACTCATGCAATATTCTAGATATTGGCTCTTCAATATCTATATCATCTGTTATGAAACCTACTCTTTTCAAAATATTCCCTTTATATGTGACTACTCTGTATGCCTAACTAGGGTTTAAGGGACACTTTGTCCGCTAACATACTATAGGTATTAATTGATAACATTGCTAAAACCTTCCTTAGTTCAATAAGATATGTGAATTATTGATTGTACTAGCGCTCTATATCCAAGGTGTCTACTTTGCATTTTTTATTATCCAGTTGCAGGCGTCACCCTAAACAAATACTGTAATCCTAACATACAAACGAGGTAGTTATGGAAGGTGTTTTTCAGTATTAATAACGTCTTCTTGGCGTTGATAACTGCCAGGATAAACCCTTAACTACTTCATGTTTATAGTTGTGTAATTAGAGGAGGATATTGGCTTTTCTATATAATTTAGGTACATACTACAATTGAATACGACGAGAGACTGAAGTTAACTAATAACCGTGTATTACATCAAAGTTATAGCAGATGAATACCAGATGGGTTGAGAAGCCTAAATTGATAATAAAGTGAAGATATTCCCGTAGTCAATTCAGAAAAATCAGTGAAACCATTTATGACCACAGGGTGGCCCTCTCCTAACCACGGCATAAACTTCCATTCGTGCAAAACCAACTCAGCAGAATCTTTGTCTACAATAAAGCTCTGTTTTCCACGGACCTTGATAGTTATATCTGAATGTGAATCGTAGCCATATCTAGTTTGAAATTGTTCTCGCCCGCACCAATCATCTTCAGAAATAAACCAAGTACTGCCAGCTTCTACCTTCGACACTTGGCTCCTAGCCACAGCTCTCAGGTTTCGAATTATTATACTATTCAGGCGAGCAGCAATATTAAGACCAGAAAAATCAAGCCTATGAATTCTTTTCCCACTTTTCTCGGATAGATAGTATGATTCATACGCCTTAAATGGAACTTGGACAATATTCATATCCGCAAGGTGTGTTGTTGAGTAACTCAGTTTAATCGCAGGCACCATAGTAAAATAACTCCAGAAGTTCTGGTTTGTTTGATTCCACGCTTCGTATACGAGCTCCCGATCTCCTCTATTTAAATTTCTATCAGCGGAGTTAAGGGTAATATTAGGAATACATTTTTTAAGGCTATCAGCAATATATTTTTTACACCTTTCTAATTCAAAAGCCAAGAAATCATCAACTTCTAACTTAATACTGTTCGACTCGATCGAGTCCCAACCAAATGCAGTCCTTACAGACTCTCGGTTAATGATTTCCGATTTAGTTTGAAGCAGAGTAATGAATCGTTCTAGTTTTTCTGCTTTAGCTATAGCATCGAATCTAAATGAGGGAGATTTGCTTGTATTTAGCATATCACCAATTAGTACCGTGCAAGCCGCTGCAATATGTACTTTGAGGTCATGCCTTTCGTGAATTGTTCGATCCAATGGAATAATATGGTCATTAACCCAACATGAAAATTCCTGTGGATCTCTGGAAAAAAATCGGTGATCACAATAAGTGGCATCAGCATCTTCCGGCTGAGATAAATACCAACATTCTCTTAACTGTTTCCACAAATCATTAAAGGCGCATACACCATACATATAAGCTATCGAATCGAATGCCGAGCCCTGTATACATTCGGACCAGATATCCTCTATGTTAGGGAGCGTCCCAGCCATAAACTGCAAACCCTTTTCAAAAACTCCATTGAATACTGCCCAGTCCCCATCAACTTCCTCACCATGCAATACTTTAAATGCCGCCTCAAATTGATTCAGAGTTGATATTCTGAAGGGCTTAATACCCTCAAACATTTTTTGCCATGACTGAAATTCCTCAGTCTCTGGGTGCATAAAAGGCATCACTTCGTGACCGTATCGGTTACTTGTAGCTGCTTCCTTGAGGTTTTCAAACAACTTAAGTATGCGATCAGGGTTACTCTTGGCTGAATATGAGACAAAGTTTTCCCACAACCTTAAAGCCGATATCAACCCCTTTTGGTTGGGTGAGTAGCGGAGGAAGGTCATATGCCCCATGATATTTGAAATCCATTCACCCTCTGCATAAAGGTCGCCAAATAGCATGGGAGTGTAATTTTGTCGCTCTGCTTCACTGTACATTGTTTGTATTAAACTGAAGACATTCTCTTTATCCGGTGATTCCCATTCATCACATAGCTTTAGATACTGAGGGTGATTAAATACGTACCCCAATATCATAAAAACTGAACGCTGCGTAGAAAAGTTAAGACTCCTATTGTTCTTTCTAGCCGACGCTGACACCTCATTTAATGAGAGTATGAAATTTATTACTACTATCCAATTGCTAATTGGCAGAGGGTTTATCCACTTTTCGTCAAAAATTAAAAGCGTGACCTCCTGCCTCAACTCGATAATCGTCGTCTTAAGTTCAACATCTAAAGGATTTGAGACAAGTCCTTCTCGCACTACGTCAATTCTTGCCTTAAGCTTATCTATATAGCGCTCCTGACCTGCAATAGAGAAAGACAAAACACTACTTTTTGAGAGCATCGTATATTTCCTTAGGGCTCTTACCTGCCTGAGAGAACAGATGTCCGTACCAGAGCCCAAGCAAGGCTACGAGTACCAAAAATACAATAATTAAACCCCAAGCATAAGGCTGAATATCTAGCGAGCCACAATCCTGAACATTCGATGGTAACAATGACTTAAACGTTAGAGCTAATATAAAGTAAAAAATGGATGCCCAGTATATTCTTTTAGGAGTCACCCACTTCCAACTACTGAGATACCTTATTAGATGGTCAGATTTATATTTTTCTGTGGCTCGTGAAATTACTTGAAGACTTAGCGGAATGCCAATAGCAACAAACCCCACCAGCACTGTGAAGCTATCTGTTATTGAATACCCCACGAAACATGGATCCAACCCCGAATATATGTGACCGGCTTTATCAACAAGCTCATGTAAAGTAACAGTCAGTTTTTTTATAATCTCATCCATATGAAGAATTTCTTTCACAATAAGTCATAGCGTTAGCTCAGTCCCTTGGTTTGTATGGATAATAAAGTGAGAAAAGTTTAGTTTATCATTCCTCACAATATATCCATAATTACAATTTTTCATCTTATACCAAACCCTTAATTCCTTGTGAAAAAGTAGGGTTACGTCCTCTGTCCAATCTGGTTCCAACCTGAACTATTTCTGTTTTTTAGTCATGTAATAAAGGGATACTATTGGCTTTTTTATCTATATTATCGCTATTGTTTTTTAGATATACGATAAACAATATGAATTTTTATTTTCACCATAGAGTACCGGTGAAACTAACGTATTACATTTAAAATCTGGTTCTTCGCTAACTATTCACTATCATAAAAGTGACTGAAGATTTCTTGAAAGAATGCACTCCCAGCATCAGACAAAGCGTATGCATCACTACCCACCTTTTCCAACATAAGACTCCTTTCCACAAGAACAAGTTTAATGTGAGCTAACAAGTTCTTTTTCATATCTGCTTTATCTAGTATCTCCCTGATATCGGGCATTTCTTCCATAAGCGATATATCTGCGATGCTTAGACCACTTCCAGAGGGTTCTATTTTGGAAATTCGATAGTTTCGAGTATTGAGATACCTCCCAATAAGAAGCAGCAGTACATAAGCCTTCATAGAAACATCAGTTTTAAGTGAATCCGCATCACTGGCTGCGTTTTGAAGAAGTATGTAGTTCTCATTGATTACAAGCTGATAACCAGACATCCGATATTGCTTTTTGTACTCATCCTCAGAATGAACTATCTCGTCAAAAAGTGGGTTGGGTGTATACCCTGAATTATCTAAAACATGCCTATTGATGACTTGCCCATTCATTAGTTGTTCGAATATTTTTTTACTGTTGCTGTACTCAGCCATGAGATAACTCGCCCCACTGGATAGGTAAATAGGTTAAATAATAGGTGCCATCATCGACACGTTTAGCATCTGCTTCAAACCAGATAATTTTATCCATATTGAGAGGAACAAAGCTTTCCAAAGCAAACAGCAGATCCATCAGTGAATAATCATCAAGTTCTTTAGACAAAATAGAATGAAGTTCATGGTGAACGTCCATCGATTTATCAGGCATTTCGATTTTCAAGACACGCTTGCCAATTTGCTCTTGCCTGTCACTTTCAAGACTAATATGGGCTGGAACTGGTTTAAGTGAGTTGTCAGCGCTGTCTACTTCAATAGACTCAAGATGATGTAGATATTCTTTTAACCGCCTAACACTCCTTACACCTTCCCATTTAAGCTTCTGCTTAAACCGTTGTGACAATAGACCATCAAGTGAAGAAAAGTGGCTAAACACCAAACTATCAGAACTTAACTTGAATCCTCGACCTAAGCCGTGTCGCCGTTCCTCTATAGATTCCATAAGTTGTGTGTAAGCAGCTTCAAGCGCAATAAACGAGCGACGATCAGCTTCAAGTGAATTGGAATACTGCTTTAGCTTTCGTTCAAACTCTGAGACATCTTTGTAATAACTACTTATTGCTGTCTTGGCAAAACCAATTTTTTGAGCCGTAGCCGCGTGCTTACCTCCCAATGCATCATGCCAATCAATAATGGCATCTACTGCATCTGAAAAGGTATCTTTTGCAACAAGCGGTGTGGCATTCAAAAACTCAAAGCATGGCAGCACATAACGGCTGTATAAATGATTAACCTTGTCATAAAGTGTATTGACGTTAATAGCCGCATCAGGCACATCATTATTTAATGCCTTATACTCTGTGGCCAGCTCATCAACTTTTACGCCGAGGCGCTCTGCATTTTCCTTTATTTTTGAGTGAACACCATTCATTACCTCATGATAACTGAGCATGGCATCACGGTAATCATCCGAGTCCACCTGAGAGTTTGTTACCTGCCTCACTGACTCTTCTAAGTTAGCTCTCATCAACTCAAAGTCTTTTCTGTTTAATTCCCTGGCACGTTTTACATCGATAAATCTCAATAAATCAACAATCACAGATTGCATCACCAGCATACCGGACTGTTTTTCGTTTTTAAGAAAGACCCCGTTTTCTAAAAGTGAGTCAACCGATAGATGTTTTATGGCATTCTGATCATTGTTAGCCTTTGCTTTAGGAATGATGGCTCGTGTATATTGCAGATGATACAGTTGGGTTGGAACAGCATAGGCACCATCATTGTCGCGTTGATTGATATAGTCGAGCAAACTCAAGAAGGCATCTTGATACTTGAGCATTGAGGTTATGAGCACATCGCGTTGTAGTTTCATTACAACTGGCCTATTGATTCTACGTGCTTAGGCAAGCTTTTTAAGTGACAGCCTGATACCATCGGTTTTTCAACATGAAACCTATCAATTCTGGTCCAACGCCCTACTTTCTTATTGATTAAGGCTGAGTACTCTGGCGTCGCACAGAAAATAGAAAAACCGTGCTCTATGATTTGTGCAATAGTCGCTGGGGCGTTTTCATGATCTAACGTACCGATTTCATCAACGATAATCGGCAATTTTAAACGTATTCCAGCCTGTGTAATGCGTGAAAGCAGTACAGACATCAAGAAGGTGCTGATCGTAGTCGTCGTGCCACCTGACTGCCCTTTATCTTCCACTTTACCTGTGTCACGCTTTGTATAGCTATATGTAACTTGTTCAATAATGTCTTTTAATCTTAGGCGACCTGTTTTTTTATCAAAAAACTCTGAAGCAAACTTTGTGATCCGTTTATAAAAGTTTTCATCAATAAATTTTTCTGAGTGAATATCGTGCTTATTCAGTGAATGCATGATTTCATCAAAAGCGGCTTTTTTATCAATATGAATGGTTACATCTTGTAAGTTAGAAATAGATTTTTCATTCATTTGTGTATTGATAGCTTTGACTTCACGTTGCAAGGCTTCATCAGCCTCACGCAACTCTATCAACTGACTATGTATGCGCTGGTTATGTGTCTTAATTTCATTTGATAACCGGTTTAAATCGTTGGCTAACGTGGCATAACTATTTGTGTAAATTTGTATATTTCGTTCAAAGTCCGCCATCTCCGTACATTTTCTATCTCGATCAATATCAGGATGCCTAAACTCTGAATCAAGACGATGGTAATGCATATTAACGTCAGCAAGTGCCAACTGGACTTTAGTTGCTAACGCCTGAACTTCGTCTGCATACTCAACTGAACATTGGATCTCCAACGAGTCATCAGAAAGGCTGGATGGCGTAATATGCAGCTGAGCATTGCTCAACCTTTGTTTAACAGTATTGAAGTCTTGTTCTTTGCTCAGTATTTTCTGTAGTGCCGTATTTTTTTCTATATCATCAGCACTGGCTTTAGCTTGTTTCTTTGCGAGTTCAGTTTTCTCTGTATCCAGTGACTCAACTTCACTTTTTAGTTTGGCTTTATCATCTTCGCCCTGAGATACTTCTAGTTCTTTACTTGGGATTGCTGCGATAAGTATGCGTTCTTTCTCTGTTCGCTTTAAATCTTTTTCATCTCTTTCAATCAAAGATTCAATATTATTGAGCTTGGTTGTATCGTCTAGTTCTTTGATATCACCATTGAGATCGCCAAGCAATTCACGCTTGTCTTCTAAAGTCTTTGTCCAATCAGATACGGCACGCTCATGATCATAGTCATTTCGACTAAGCCCTTCTATCGTCACCCCATTAATGGTTAGGAAATCAGCACCATCAAAATTGAACATGGCAGAAAAGTCATTGACCACTTGTTGCTGTTTGATTGAGATATCAACCATAGGTTTGGCTAATAATGGATTTAATGAATGTAAAACCAGTCGTGAATGCTCGTTTTCTACTTGATTAAGAAAAGTCTTGCCCGTATTGTTGATAAGTCCTTCAAGTGTATTAATTTCTCCAAGTAACGTATTCCTTGCAGAAACCTTCTTTTGTAGCCGTTTTTCAGCACCATTTTGTTCTTTATAATCAGCAAGTGCCGCTTTTAAAGAACCAATCTCTTCATCTAATACCTCAAGCACTTCTTTCTCAGGCATACCAGGATAACGACCAAGTAATTCTTTGCCTTTAATCACCGCTTTTCTATCTTGCTCTAGGCGATCACAATGCTTCTTGTAAGTTGCTTGCTTGGCTGTATGTTCGCCTTGTTTCTCACCGACTTCTTTATCTAACGATTTTTTTGCTAATCGAGCATTATTGGCTGCTTCTTTTGCACTGTTAAGATCACCGTCAAAACTCTCGGATTCATCTTTAAATGCCTGCTGAAGCGCATTAAATTGCATAGAGTAAGAACGATAAAGTTTTTGGCTATCGTCAAAGGACTGTTTTGCTTGAGCGTATAGCGGCTCTGCATTTTTAACCGCAATAAGCCTTTCGTCTTCTGAGTACAGAGATTGATATTCGTCAACTAACTCGCTCAAATTAGCGTCGAGTATTTCTTGTTTACGATCTCTGTGCATTTCAACTAATGCTGCAATGGCACTCGGCAATGTTTCCTGTGCGCTTTTGCCAGACTCAAATGCGAGTTGATAAATAGATCTAAATGCCTGAATAGCATCTTTATTCAATGACTCTAAAGGTACTATACAATATCGACTTTCTTCTGGCGTACCATAGTGGCCACCGAACATACGTTCTATGAGCTCTTTGGGATTACTAACTTTGATACCACCGTGTTCTTTTGTATATTCAGCAATTAAAGTCGTGCTTAAATCAGGGTTTATTTCGCCTGTATCAACGTCTGAAAATAACTGCCTAATTTCGGAATATTCTTTTGGTATAAAAAACCGACTGTATCCATAATTACTGGTTTTGTAACATACCATGCAAAATCGTCCTTGCGGGTTTTCCACCTCAAGAACAAGATAAGAACGTGCATCGGGGAAATAATGATCATAGGAATCATCATAACGATACAACCCATCCTTTCCTGCAAAACGAAACGTCTTCTGACAGTGGAAGAAGTTGGCTTCAGGATATAACGCGATTTTAATGCCCGCTAAACTGCCTGTTTTACCCGCATTATTAACACCATAAAGGACCATATTCTCATCAAGTATGATTTCAGAATAACCATGGCCTGCAGAATTAACAAACACTAGGCGCTTTAATATATAGTCGCTCAATTCAAACTGAGGGGTATGCTCGGTTTTATCCATAAATATATGACTCCTGTTCTAATATTTTTCTATGTTTGATGATCAAGCTGCAAGCTTCTACAAGACTTGGTGTGTTACGACCAATTGCCTCAATTTGCTTTAAATAATCACTGTTTTTACGTTTAACCACTTGATTTAACCGTGCTTCAATATCAATAGGAATCAGATATTCAACCTTATTGTCGCCGTAAGTGGATTTGAATGTATTTGCTATCTTAAGACCGCCTAAGTCGAGATCAAGTGCTAGGTATATGGCTTCATAATGCTTAAACAAATTCTGATGCAATTTATTGGTAATAGCATTACCAGAGGCAAAATAAATATCAACTGGCTCCCCCTGATCCAAGGAAGAGTTTTTGGCCAAGAATGCAAATGTAGATTTGGCGTTTAGAAAGTTGTCGATATTCTCAAGTATTAGACATATTTTTGTCTGGTTAAACTCGGGTGTAAAGTTGCCTCCTCGATCAAACTCAAGCACTTGTGAATGTCCAAATGTTTGCTTAAACACCACTAATGAACCACCGGCGCCTGTTGAGTGGCTACTATTTTGTTGAGCCAATGAACTTCGCTGACTCACATCGGTTTCAGCAAGCTGTTTCAAGCTAGACTCTAACTGTGAGCTTAAAATTGTAACGACATATTGATCACCTTTGTCCTTTACGGCTTTAAATAAGTCAGGTGAAATCGTTTGGTCTAAATTGAGTGCCTCGACAAACTTGTAAAAAGAGGGATAGTTAATGGCTACACCGTCTTCAATTTTATCCATATATTGTTTAAGTCGCTTAATCGACATGTCGCATCCCTGAAATAATACTATAAATAATTATACCATATAAATATTTATAGTGTAATATACTCTTATTCAAAATAAACAGGGGTGCTCTTTGGCTAATAACAGCTTAAAAGAAGAACGGCAATTAGAAAGACTGAAGTACATTGACTTATGTGCTTTAGTGCTAGGCGGCGTTCAACGAAAAATGCTCATGGATCGTTTTGATGTAAGTGGTGTTTACGCAACCAAAGATTTTGCTCAATATCAATCTGAGTCTGGTGATAGGCTGAAATATGACAACAGTTTAAAGCAATACATTCCTGTTGACTGGTTCTCTCCTCTTTACGAACATAATACTGATGATGCTTTAATGCTGATATCAAAGGGCGTGCAATACGTTAAATGTGAACCAGTACTATATGAACGCTTCCATGAAAACGAAGTACCCAAAGTTGAACTTGATTTAGCCATAGTTGCACCAGTGCTACGAGCGACCTATAGAGTTAAAAAAGCAGAGATTGAATACATCTCGCGTTCATCCGGAAAAAGTAAAAGACTTATTATTCCCCACTCTGTCGTGACTGTCGGTAACTTTTATTATTTAAGAGCGTTTGATCATAAATCAGGCGAGTTCCGCAACTTCAAACTAAACCGAATCACAGGCAGTGATTTTTTTGACTACCAGCCTGAACCTAAAATGATGATCGAGGCCGACACAGAGTGGCAATCCAGATTACTCGTCACACTAACTGCGAGTGATGGTCATAAATATCCCGAAGCACTAGAAACCGATTATGGTTTAGTCAATGGGGAGCTGACTGTTAGCGTTAGAAAGGCAATGCTCCACTATTTTTTAATGGATTGGAATATTGCACCATTAGGTTACAGTGACTTGCCACCCGTATTGTTTCCGTTACAAGTATCTAACATTAGTTCCTGATACTTTTCAATATCTTGTTTAAGTTTGCATCGCTAGCGCATTAACTAAGTTGGTTAGCCTAAAAATTCGATTCTCTTAGACATTACTTAACCGTCAAACTGCTCCATCGTATATGGATTGCTATATTCTCCAAGCACATGAATGGCTTCTTGAGGTTCTATAAAGAAGAACTCCTTTCTCTTGTTAATCATATTTACACGCTTTTCAGAAAGTTTGTCATGGAAGAATTTCTCCAGTTTTGGTGCGTCTTCACTGTAGATAAAAGCATGAACATTAAACTGATCTGGCACAGATGCATCACCCAGTTCATTGACACGATCTTGAGGGTCCACTCGTCGTGTCATGCCAATTTTGCAGATCCCTTCTCCAAAGGAAGCTACATTTGAAATGATGTAGACATAACCTGAGCGAGTAAGCTGCGCCATAGAGATTGCACGCGCCTCTTTTTGTCTTAATAATTCCAACTCTTCCTGATGTAAAGCCAAAAGTTGTCTCTGCTCTTCAGTCGCTTTTTCGATATTGGCCAATTCTTTTTCAACTAATTTCTCCATACGACGCCTCTGGTCTTCAGCCTTTTTGGCAGATGCTTTAATTCTAGCCTCCTCTCTCTCAGCCTCCCTAGAAGTTCTCCGTTCTTCTCTTTCTTCTTCTTTGAGGTCAGCCTTTAGTTGTTTAATTTCGTAGTTGAGACGTACTTCTTTTACTCTTAATTCTAAGTAATCATTTTGTATAAAAGTTTTAACGATTTGCCCTTCATCGTTAATGTCGGTAAAGGCCGCTCTAATACGCTCAATAAGTCGGTTTATATTATTCCAATCAGCCAAGGCTAGTGCGGAATTGACCTCATTATCAAAACACCTGAGACGAAGTTTAACCTCGCGGTTAAAAAGTTTTTTGGCTTCTGATTTTTTACCATTAACTTCAAAGTTATCCCCCATGTTGCAGATGCAGGCTTTTTTATCTTTTACGAGTTTCTTGATTTGAGCTTTAGTATAAGAAAGATCCTGTTCGAGTTCTTCTAGTGTCCGTGATGTTCCAGTTGATATGTATCGCTCATTATCGGCAGTACCCACACCAATGTTGTAACGAATATTGAGTTTTTCGACTCTTTTCAGGTTCGCTAGCATTTGGCGATAGTTATTCTGTAATGTGCCATAAGTTTTCTTAACTTCTTCTAGCCTCTTTTGGGTATCGTCTACTGGCTGGTATGTTTTTAGCTGTTCATCGTAATCAAGTTTTATTCGTTGCAGTGAGGAATAGAATTTCCAACAAAAATACGCTGAAATAATAGTCAGGGAGCTAGCTATGGAAATCCATATCATCGTTAGTAATCCTAAATAGACTCTGGAAGCGAGAATGAATCCAGTTTTTCTTCTGCTTTCTCATTCAAGGAGATGAGCATGAGCTGGGTTTCACGGTATTCTTTTGCTTCAACATCGAAGTACCAATCTGAATCTAAGCCTAACGCTTCCATTTCGATTTTTACTTGGCCGGGGTTGACTCTGAAAAACTCTTTTCTGTTATTCTCCATGTTGACTCTATACTCATCGAACTTATTATGGAGAGCACGCTCAATGCCTGGTGCGTCATCAGAAAAAGCCAATGTATGAACATCAAATCTGAACGGTACGCTTGCATCACCAAGTTCGACGACCCGGTCCATAGGTTGTAGACGTCGAGTCATTCCAATTTTGATGACTCCTTCACCAAAGCTGCCAATGTTAGATATTACATAGACATAGCCAGCCCTAGTTATTTGCGCTTGTGATTGAGCCCTTGCGAAACGTTCTTCAAGTAATTGTTTTTCTTCTTCAATTTTCTGAATCATGATCGCGAGCTTTGCTTGTTCCTCGCCAGCAATTTGGGCTGCTTTGGCTTGTGCCTTTTTGAGCTCACGATCACAAGTAAACAGCTGCTCTTCTACATTATCACTATCATCGTCACTGTTATTTCCAAGCAATTTTCTCTGTTCACGCAAAATTGCCTGTTCTCTTTTTCGTTGTTGTTTTTCTTCTTCACGCCTGACTAAATCATTATGCCAGTAGCTCAGTTCGTCTAGCTTCAGCTCTAGGTATTCATAAGAGATACCTACACCGGTTGTTTCACCTAGACTTTCTATCTGTCTTGCAAGCTTTTCGAGTTTATTGTTTGCAACGTCAAAAGAGTTATGACGTAGTTTTGTTCTAATCATCTCGAACTCGGCGTTGAAAGCTTTGAGCATTAGGTAGCGATATGAACTAATCATAGCCGCACCATCTTGTTTGCTACCTAGCCATGACCAATCTGTAGAGCCAATCATTGCTCTACCTTCTTTGATTAGGTTGTACTGAGCTTCATGACACATTCTTATGTCAGCTTTTAGCTCTTCATTATCATCAAACTTAAAAACAGGTGGTAGTAGCCCAACTTCTATACGCTGCCAAATCGATTGATTTTTTTTGAAGGTTTGGTTCAACTCTAGAAAGGTTTTTCTACCTAAAGATTGCTTATCTTCAATCGCATGAATTTCAGTCTTGAGTTTAGTGATTAAATCTTCAACTGAGTTGTTGAGAAGTTCGTAATGGCGTATGTTTATTAGGCTTTGTAGCTCTGCAGCTTTCCTTTTCATAACCAATGCAGAGATAGCAAGAAAGCCTGTAACCACAAGGAGGCCCGCAGCAACATTTGAGATATCCATATTGATAATCCTTAATCCTGTATATTAATTATGGATAAGTCTTATTTCCTAATAATTCCCCTAGGTCGTAACTACAAGACATTACCTATATTTCATAACAATGCGTATATATGTCAGCAAATAATGAACCCAATTTTATTCGACATTAAGCTCATTCACATATTGACTTATCGTACTATCAACTTCAGCTAACTCTTTTAGTAAATTTTTCCTATTCGAATTTAGCAGACTTAACTCTACAGGTTTTTTTTCCTCATTACTATCCACATAACGAGGGATATTGCAGTTGTAGTTGTTATCTTCTATGTCAGCAAGTGTAGCTAACGTGGCATATTTATCTCTATTTTCCCTTTTCTTATAGGTCTGAGTAATTTTTGAAATATGTTCTGGTAATAACGTATTTGTTATTTTCCCAGAATCAAAGTCATGACTAGCATCAATAAATAAAACATTTTCATCAGTCTTATCTTTGTTAAAAATCAGAATTGCTAGTGGGTTATTCGTATTAATAAGGAGCTTTTCTGGTAAAACTATAACTGCATCTAATAAATTGTCTTTAATGAACGCTTCTCGTATATCGGCTTCTCGCGCGCCACGATAAAGAACTCCTTGCGGTAAAACAATGGCCATCCTTCCTCTAGACTCTCTAACCGATGCCAGCATGTGAGATATAAACGCATAGTCACCAGATGCCTTTGGTGGCATGCCTCGCTTAAAACGATTAAATGGATCATATTTGGCATCATCATGTCCCCAGTTCTTCACAGCAAATGGCGGCATAGAGACAACAATATCAAATTGTTCTTGATGACTGTCACCAGCCATGAATACAGGATTAGTTAAACAATCACTTTTTGAAATTTCTGGATCCATGTGCCCCTGCAAGAATAAGGTTAACTTTTGGAGATACCAAAATGGTGCCTAGCGTATTGCAGAAGCTGTGCCACTCTTTAATAAAACAATAATTTACATATTTATCAGTTAAATAAGACGTTAACCTAGAATAATTATAGAACTAATAAGTATTAATAAAACACGATATATCGTTTATTATCGATATTATGTTATTTGTGTGTGGAGAATATAGCTGAAATTTAATCTGGCACTGTTATATCTAGGTTAGATGTAATTTGGCACCTTTCGACCAAAGCAGACATTGATTTATCTTGATCATCTGATGTCGATTAGCAAAATGGGTGTATCGTAGGTAAAATTAGATCTTTTATTTACTTGAGTTCAAAATGGCCCAGTACGTATATAGCATGAATCGCGTTGGCAAAATTGTGCCGCCAAAACGTGAAATTCT
>ENA-OSET01002254-OSET01002254.1-sediment-metagenome-genome-assembly--contig:-NODE-2254-length-18851-cov-3.495899_pt1 | contig 18851 bp, 12 predicted proteins | sample MGYA00237882_ERZ534229 | MGnify/ENA primary metagenome ERZ534229 (study PRJEB26408, sample SAMN06266212) | sediment metagenome | isolation source: Hudson Canyon methane seep mesocosm | place... | reverse complement strand
CAGCCATTTGCCGAGGGTGAGCGAGTGGTTGTTGAAGCGAACTCTATTTCTGTAGACCCTGAAACTCAAATTCTGAGCGGCTACTCATCTGATGCCGACCTGATTTTGATGGTGGATATTCGCAACATCAACCTGACGGAGCGTTTTTCTGCGGGAGGTGCATTTGCAGCAGGGTTTACCATGGGGACCAATAAAAAGTCACTCACAGCAGAAGTGATGGTGATGATGCATGCCTTTAAACCCGACTTGGAAGGTAACTACAAAGAAGTGTGGTGGCGTACCTGCGGTGCAAATTATGTGACCATGGAAACATCGTACTTCATGGAGGAGTTGATGGAGTCAAAAGAGAAAATGACTGAAATCCTGGACGAGGCCTCCGAGCAGTCCATTGAAGGCTGCAGTAAATTACTGAGTACTCTCTCCTCTTAACTAACGTCTGTCTGACGCTTGTGGCCCTATCTCTCTTGGGCCACAATAACCTTTTCTTAACGCTTGGAAAAGGGCAAAAAATCCATGTGTGGTCGCTACAATTTACATTCTTCCAAAGAAGTGCGGGTCCTGATGAGCTCTATTGGTATGCCTGACTTTGTGCCGCCTGAACGATTCAATATCGCCCCAACCGAATCTGTACCTGTGGTAATTGAGCGTGAGGGTCAACGGGTCGTTCAAGATGCGCGATGGTGGTTGACACCCTCATGGTCGGGCGGGCCTTCCACAAAATATGCCATGTTCAATGCACGATCGGAAACCCTTGCAACAAGTCGCGCATTTAAGGCACCGTTTAAGCAGCAACGCTGTATGATTCCGGCCAGCAGTTTCATTGAGTGGCAAACGATTGATGGAATCAAGCAGCCCTTCGACGTTAAGCTGTCAGGCTCAGCGATGGCATTTGCCGGTCTGTGGGACGTGTGGCACGGTGGCGACGAACCCTTGTATTCCTGCACCATTGTGACGACCGATGCCGGAGACAACTTCAAACATATTCACAAACGAGCCCCGGTCATGCTGCAAGGTGAAGCGCTGGATACCTGGTTAAACCCGGAGACCCAGGCAGCTGAGTTAAGGCCTTTGATGCAGTCCCGTTCAGAGCACATTTTTGAAATTGAAGCGATTGACAGAGCGATTGGCAATAGCCGAAACAAAGCGGCCCCAGTGAAATTAAACGTGAAATAAGAGAGGGCGCTGCTGTTCTATTCTGCAGAGCTTCTGTATTGGCTGGGGGTCATGCCGACGATCTTTTTGAAAAACGTGTTAAATGTTCCTTTGCTGTTAAAACCCACGTCCAGCATGATGGTTGAAACACTTAAGCGAGGCACTTCACTGCTGCGCAACAAGCGTTTTGCCTCTTCGATGCGATAGCCATTAATAAACTCAAAGAAGTTCTTGCCAAAATGTCGATTGATAATGGTGGACAGCAATCTGGGCTGCAATTGCAGCTGCGAGGCCAATTGTTCCAGTGTCAGGCTGCTGTTCAAGTAGGGTTTTTCACTATCCATGTGGTGTGAGACGAGCTCTGCCTTTGCTTCCGCCTGCTCGTCTTTGGGTTCGGGTTTTGCAGAGTCATATTCCGCTTCAACGCCATCAAAGAGTGTCGAGTGGCTCAAGCTAAAAAATATCAACACTGTAATCAACAGGAACATAGCATAGTTACCGGTCAGCCCCATGACCTCAAAATCGTAGTCAAAACCAAGAATAACCTTGAGAATAATCGCTGCGGATACAAACACAGCCCAAATCCGCATGACCAGAAAACCAACCGTCAACATGGCAAGCCATGAAAAGTCTATTTGGTCGATGTTTGAGTAGGAGTCTTTGATTGTCTTGCGATAGCGCTGAATTTCGATGAGGCACATGACGCCAAAGGCTACCCTGAACAGTTCCCTGGCAAGGATGATGTAGTGGGAGTTATTGGGCTCCTCACTCAGATTGTAACCTTCGAGAATCTCTATCCGGGTGGCGGGGTCCACGGTGATAAAAAAGCTTGCCACGTTGAAGCTATAGATAAGGAAGGGGACCAGATAAATGAGGTTGCTCCAATGCCAGTGGTAGGATTTGTAGATCAGGGACCGTACATACCAGAGCAGAAGGGGCCCTTCGAGCCAATAGGCGGAGTCAAAGATATAAAATAGATTGGGGGAGATGCTCAGAGCCATCTCCCGAAAGGCCTCTCCAAAATTGATCAAATTGCTTAAGGGGATGGCGGCATGGCTCACCAGAAATCCCGCAAGCATCAGGTTGCTGAGAGGTTTCCCGCGGCCGATAGTCACCACTAAGACGGCAAACAGCAGGCACTGATACATGGTCATGAGCAGTACTACGTCATGTGTATTGAAGAGTACCAGGTACATTAACGTTCACTCGCGTTCGGGCTGTCGGTGGGGCTACTTAGTGTGGTTTTACCTTGTATCTTTGTATTTGTGAAGAAATTTATCAATAAAAAATAGGTGTGTAGGCGGATTTCACGGCTCGATTGACCCCGCGAACGTGCAAATAAAAACATAATGTTTTTGTTCGGCCTCTCAAACATTCTTTTCAAGGACGCCGCTATTGCTGGCGTGTAGCCGATTTCACAAGGTTCTACTTTCTTCAAACCGGTACTAAAACGTTCATTGTTACGATTTCGCTAGAAGTAAGACGACAGGGTTTTCAGGTGCGGGATATATTGCGAGCGTGCCAAATAAACAGGGTAGGCGATCCGCCCAGCCACTGAACAATAAACTGGCACGGACAGTTAAATTAGTCAGCGATACACATTACTACAGTCAGAGTTTGACGTGTCGTGGTCCTGGATCCCGGGCCGGCACACTATAATAATTCAATAGAGCGATTGGATATGGGCAAGAGAAACTCACTAAGACTACAACAGAAACCCCTGGCTTTTGGTATCAAGGTGGCCACTTTGATTGTTGGCAATTTAATAGCCTGCCAAGCCTTCAGCCAGGAATCCTCCGAATTAATCGAAGAAGTTCAAGTGACCGGTGTCCGCAGTGACTTGCAGGACGCCCAGGCAATCAAACGAGACTCAGACACCTTTGTTGATGCAATCTCCTCAAAAGACATTGGTTCGCTGCCTGATAAAAGCATTTTAGAGGCAATTTCAAGAATACCGGGCATCGCTATTGAGCGCTTTGCCGGCGCCAATGACCCCAACCACTTTGGCACCGAGGGTAGTGGCGCCGTGGTCCGGGGTATGACACAAACCCGCACGTCTTTTAATGGCCGCGATGCGTTCAGTGCAAACAGCGGTCGCGGGCTGAGTTTTGAGGACGTGCCTCCGGAGCTTGCCGCTGGCGTCAACGTTTATAAAAACCAATCTGCCGATCTTGTTGAGGGCGGCATTGGTGGCACCATCGACTTACGCACTCGCCTACCCTTTGATCAGGACGGGCAGGTCATGGCCTTTACCGCAGAGGCAAATTACGGAGACATTGCCGAGGAGACCTCTGGTACGGTCTCGGCAATGTACAGCAACCGCTGGGAAACGGACTCGGGTGAGTTTGGCCTGTTGATTAACCTGTCGGACGCAAATGTGATTTCTATGTCACAAGGTGTACAAGTAGATGCCTTGACGCCACAGGACAACGGCACAATCGTTCCTCAAGGTATTGGTATTCGCCAGAAAGGCGATGATAGAGAGCGGCAAGGCACCACCCTGGCGCTGCAATGGGGCAGCGCGGATGACACGGTTCTGGCCACAGCGCAGTTCATTCGCTCAGATTCCTCTCTGTCCTGGACTGAGCGCAGTATCGATACCGATGAGCCGAGTTCCAGTTATGTGCCCATGCCAGGCACTGAATTTTCGTTTAGTGGTGATGTACAAGGTGCTCCTCTGTTTGAGAGCGGCGTGTTGAATTCCGATGCGGGCTGGCGTGGCGACGGTTCAGCCCGGGAGCCGGGTGGTATCTTCGGCATCAAGAATGTGAGTGAAACTCGTCAGCGTATCGATGAAAATGTGGTTGATGACTTCTCTTTTAATCTGAAGTATTCGCCCACGGATACCTTGGACTTTGAGCTTGATCTGCAACATGTGAAAGCAACAAGTACCGTTCAGGACTACACCGTTGCACTGGGAAGCAGGGCGGGAGTGTTACTCGACGGTGTGTCTGGTGACACTGCGCCAAACCTCGGTTTTGTTGCGCCGGATGGGAGCGATGACCCCGATTACTTTGGCAATCCCAATAACTACTTTTTGCGAAGTGCAATGGATCACCTTCAGGACAACGAAGGTGAAGAAAATGCCGTGCGTCTCGATGTTGAATATCAAATCGACAATGGTTGGGCGCAATCGGTAAAGGCGGGTGTACGTTGGGCAGAGCGCAAGCAGACAACTCGTGAAGCCACATACAACTGGGGTTTGTTATCCGAGGCGTGGTCCGGGGGCGGTTCTGCCTGGTACGACTCAGATAAAACCGCGGCCTCCAATTTGCAGGATCAATATGATGTGGTCTCGTTAGCAGGTTTTTCAGGCGGTGACTCACTGAACACCAGTGCGGGCAGCAACTATATTTTTCCCGCTGTGAGTCTGGTTAAAGACTACCGCAATTGGTCAGATCGTTTTGCGGGACTAAACCCTGAGTGGGCGCCGCTGGCGAACCGATCACCCGCTGGAGATGGGCTGCCGCTGGAAGGCGATTTTCTGCCTAGTGAAATCAACAACACTGAAGATACTAACAAAGCCGCTTTTGTTAAGTTCAATTTTGGTGGGCAGCTAGGTGGAATGGATCTTTCGGGCAATGTTGGTTTTCGATATGTATCGCTAGACAATACAACGTCGGGATTCACCAATTTCCCGGATTTCAGAACGGATGACCCCACAGATCTGACAGAAGCAGACAACGTTTTGCCAGATGATGACAAAGCGTTTGGTAATGCGGCCACTGTCGCAGGTTCAGGTAGTGGTAGTTACAGTACTATCCTGCCGAGCATAAACCTGAAGTTAGGCATCACCGATGACATCATTCTTCGTTTTGGAGCGTCAGAAGCTATTGCGCTGCCTGATTTGGGTGCCATGCGTTATCACATTGGTATCGGTGAAAATGAACGCTTCAATACCGCTGACTTTGGGTCATTTGATTGGACTGGATTTGATCTGACAAATTTTGATGATACAGACAGTGAGCAAATAGCTGCTGCGATCACGTTCCTCGAAGATTCAGGCCAGCTGAATTTCGAAGAAGGTATCCCGCTGTCGTCATCTACCATTGACTTCTATAAGGCCGGCGGTGGCAACCCCGCGCTGAAACCAATGGAAGCTGAAATGTATGATCTCGCGCTTGAGTGGTATTTTGCCGACGTGGGTTCGCTGACAGCGACTTATTTCTACAAGGAAGTTGATAATTATTTTCTAACAGGAGCATTCCCGCAGGAATTCACTAACAACGGTGTGACCAAAACAGTTTCCCGCAATTCGGCCATCAACGGTGGACACGGGAGAATACAAGGTTTCGAAGTCGGCTATCAGCAGTTTTTTGACAATCTGCCGGGCTACTGGAGCGGTCTGGGTGTTCAATTCAACTACACCTATGTCGATGAAGATGGTTCGCCAAATTCAGGTTTGAAAACGGATGATGCGGCCGATCTGTTGGCAAATGATAACCCTACTTTCACAGGTCTACCTTTGGAGGGTTTGTCAAAAGATACCTACAACTTCGCCGTGATGTATGAAAAAGAGGGTTTGTCCGCCCGCCTGGCATACAACTGGCGTTCGAGGTATCTGCTGACGTCCAGCGACGTGATCACCACGCTGCCCATTTATAATGACGATTACGGTCAGTTGGATGGATCGATATTCTACGACGTTACCGACAACATCACGGTGGGTTTGCAGATCGTTAATATTACTGACGCGACAACAAAAACCTTAATGCAGGTAACGCAGGAAGGTTTGCTTCAGGAGCGATCCTGGTTTGTTAAGGATCGGACAGCGGCGTTTGTGATTAAAGCAACGTTCTAAGTAATGTTGATTCTCTAACAGGACTCAATAAAAGCCAAGAAGCGCCCCGATCACTCGGTGCGCTTTTTGGTTGCCAGCTTGACAGTAATTCGTGTATGACGATTCGGTAGCACCAGAGGCAAACATGCAATCACAAGCCATTCGAAAAGTAGTTATTGTGGGCGGCGGTACCGCCGGCTGGATGACGGCGGCAGCTATGAGCCATTTTTTTAATGAGATGCCCATTGAAATTTGCTTGATTGAATCTGACCAGATCGGCACCGTGGGTGTGGGTGAGGCGACGTTGCCACATTTGCGTTACTTCAATCAAACACTGGGTATCGATGAATCCGATTTTATGCGTCGAACTCAGGCCACATACAAATTAGGGATCGAATTTGCAGGGTGGGGCAAGCACGGTGATGCTTATATTCATCCATTTGGTGACTATGGTTTTCCTCTGGGTGGAGTGGATTTTCACCAGCATTGGTTGGCACAACGGAAGTTGGGAAATTCCTATCCGATTGATGACTATTCCCTAGGTGTTGTGGCAGCTCGGAATGAACGATTTTCGCAACCTTCTCAAGATCCCTGTTCATTGCTGTCAACTTTTTCCTACGCGTTTCATATCGATGCAAGTTTGTACGCCGGCTATCTGCAGGAGTATTCAGTAGCTAAAGGCGTTACTCGAGTTGAAGGCAAGGTTGTTGAGGTCAGTCAACAATCAGAAACCGGCTTTATTCAATCAGTTACTCTGGCGTCCGGTTCTGTCATTGAAGGAGAGCTTTTCATTGATTGCTCTGGGTTTAGCGCTTTATTGATCGAGAAAACACTGAAATCAGGATTTGAAGACTGGAGTGCCTGGTTACCCTGCAATCGTGCTGTGGCGGTACCCAGTGCTGGTGTTAACAAACCTCCGCCCTACACTCGCGCCACCGCAAAAACCGCAGGTTGGCAGTGGGAAATTCCCTTGCAGCACCGCACGGGGAATGGTCAGGTATATTGTAACGAATTCATCGACGACGATACGGTTTTAAGAGACCTACTTGACAGCATTGATGGTGAGCCTCTTTGTGAGCCGAACTTTCTGCGATTCCAAACGGGCAAGAGAAAGTCTAGCTGGAAAAAGAACTGTATCGCAATCGGTTTGTCCGCGGGTTTCCTGGAGCCCTTGGAGTCGACCAGTATTTATCTAATTCAAATTGCCATTATGAAACTAATCGAGTTGTTCCCCGATGTGCATTGCGCCAGCGCGGAACGCAATGAATTTAACCGTTTGATCGATTTGGAATATGAGCGGGTAAAAGATTTTTTGATTTTGCATTATCACGCGACAGAAAGAAACGATTCAGCGTTTTGGGACTATTGCCGCACGATGCCAATCCCTGATTCGCTTCAACACAAGATGGAGTTGTTTCGCGAACAGGGACACGTTGTTGAATATGAAAGCGGCTTGTTTTTGAAACCCAGTTGGCTCGCTGTCTATCTGGGTCAAGGGCTTATTCCTCGAGGTGAACACCCCTGTGCATCACAACTACCTGACTCAATTGTGAAAAGCGAGCTTGACCGTATGCGCCGTTTGGTGCGTGAAGCCGCAGAAAGCATGCCCGAACATCAAGCCGTGATCGAAAACCTGCATGCAAAAATCAATACCAAGCCAGCCCCAGATGCAAGAATGAGTCTTTATGGGGTGGGAGTATGAAAGAAGGGTGTTTGAAAAACATTGTTATTTTGGGTGCGGGTTTAGAGGGCTGGAGTGCCGCCGTGGCGCTGGCGAAGCGGCTCAAGGGGCTCGACATTGGCATTCGAGTGATTGACGATGGCGAGCAGCACGCCAGTGGGAGCGTTCAAATACCCGGGGAAAGTGAGTTTCATCAACTCTTGGGGTTGGATGAGAGAACGTTAATTAAACGTTGTTCCGGTACTTTTCGATTGGCGACTCAGTATGTCAATTGGCATCGAGACGGCCACGACTTCTACTTGGGTGGAGGAGAGTGCGGCGCCAATATTGGACCGATCCACTTTAGCGACCTGGTGAACTCTCAACAGCAACTGGGCACAGACTTGCGTTTCGAGCGTTTTTCTGTCGCTGCAATTGCCGCCTCCCAGGGTCGGTTTTCACATCCATCTCGAGACCGACAGAGTGTACTGTCAACGATGGATTATACCTTGCAGCTTGATAAAGAAAGTTACCGATGCCTACTAAAAGCGTCTGCGAAGTCGCACGGCGTTGGCACAGTTGTGGGTAGGGTTTCCAGTGTGGACTTGAACCCTAGTGACGGAGGCGTTGAGCGAATTCAACTGATGGATGGAGAGTCGATAGAAGCAAATTTGTTTCTGGATTGTTCAGGCCATCGGGCGACATTGTTAGATGGGGCCTTGGGAGATGTTTATAAGGATTGGTCACAATATCTACCCTGCAACCGACAAGTGAAGTTTTCCCTCGAAAACATAAAACCAAACAAAAGTTTGGGTGTGGTGTTATCCCATGCCCATGGCTGGATCGAGCAAACGCCACTTCGAGACAAAACAGCTTATAACTACACTTACCAGAGTGAGGTGAGTGGAACGGGCGATCTGCTTGATTCAATTCAGACTGTCTGTGGTATCAAACTTTCAGTTGAACCTAAGATACATGATTTAAGTCCGGGTAGAAGGGAGCAGTTTTGGAAGAAGAACTGTGTCGCGTTGGGTGCTGCGGCAGGCCAGATTGATCCTTCAGGTCTGGCAGGTGTTCATCTGCTTCATGAAGATATTCTGCGCCTGATCAGTTTATTGCCTGGTGGACAATCGATGGGTGCTTGTTCCGCTGAGTATAATCGACGGGGTCGAGAACTGTACGAGCATTGTCGAGATTTCTACGCCTTATATTATTGTTCTGTAAATAAATACACGTCGAGCAAGCCCGTATGCGATAGTGCGCACAGGCAGCCATCAAACCGACCGTTCTGGCGACATTGTCAGTCGTTGGAGTTGCCCGACTCCCTGGCTAGTACCCTGGATCTCTTTATGGCGCGTTGCAAGTTGAAGCTAATGGACGGCTCACCCATCGAGCCCTCGCGTTGGTACGCCTTGCTCAATGGGCTGGGTTTTATTCCGCAGCGCTGCGACCCCAAGGTGTTTGCACTCCGTCAAGAAGACGTTAAGGCACATCTACAGCGTATGCAACAGATGACCAGACAGGCGGCAGAATCACTACCGCCCTACGATCAATATATTAACCAATTTGTCCAGCAGTAGATTGTAGCGACATGAAAGAACTTGAGGTCGAGTAAACCCATGAATGATAATCGAATTCGAAAGGTTGTGATTGTAGGCGGTGGCACGGCGGGCTGGATGACGGCCGCTGCGTTGTCTAAAGTGCTGGGTGAGCAGTATTGTAATATTCAGCTAATTGAATCTGAAGAGATTGGGTCAGTCGGTGTCGGTGAAGCAACTATTCCTCAGCTTCGTTTGTTTAATTCCATTTTAGGTGTAGATGAAAATGAGTTTGTCCGCAGAACCAATGGAACCTTCAAACTAGGGATAGAGTTTGTTGACTGGAAGAAAAAAGGGCATCGTTATATGCACCCTTTTGGCACCTACGGCACAAACATCGACGCCATTCAATTTCATCATTATTGGTTAAAGTTATTTAACGAAGGCAAGGCGCCTGATTTGGAATCGTTTTCCCTTGCGGCTATGGCGGCACCTCAGGGGCGGTTTATGCGTCCTGCAAAAATCAGTAATTCACCCTTGTCAGAAATCGCCTATGCCTTTCACTTTGATGCCGGACTCTACGGGGCTTATCTGCGAGAATTGGCGGAGCAGCGTGGCGTCGTGAGAACCGAAGGAAAAATCCATGAGGTGACATTGCGCGGATCGGATGGATTCATTGAGTCTGTTACGATGGAAGATGGAGAGAAAATTGAGGGTGATTTGTTTATCGATTGCTCGGGTTTTCGTGGCCTGTTGATTGAGCAGGCCCTCAATACCGGTTATGTCGACTGGTCTCACTATCTACCGTGTGACAGCGCCGTTGCGGTTGCCAGTGAAAGCGAAGGTGAACCGCTGCCCTTTACCCGCTCAACGGCGCAGGCGGCAGGCTGGCAGTGGCGTATTCCGCTGCAGAGCCGAACGGGCAATGGTCACGTCTACAGTCGGCGACATATGAGTGATGATGAAGCGATCAGTCTATTACTCGATAACCTGGATGGAGCACCGCTCGGTGAGCCACGGCAACTGAGATTCAAAACGGGTCATCGCCGAAAGTTCTGGAATAAAAACTGTATTGCCATCGGTTTATCCAGTGGGTTCATGGAGCCATTAGAATCAACCAGTATCCATCTTATTCAGTCCAGTATTGCCAAACTGATGACCTTGTTTCCGTCGCGTGAGTTTAATCAATCAGATATCGATCTTTACAACAAACAATCTCTTGCTGACTTCGAACAGATACGCGACTTCTTGGTTTTGCACTACAAAGCCACAAAGCGTGATGACTCCGATTTTTGGAATTATTGCCGCCAGATGGAAATTTCGGAATTTTTGACCAATAAAATTGAGCTTTATCAATCGACAGGGCGAGTGTTTCGTGAGGGTGGCGAATTGTTCAACGAAACTTCCTGGTTGGCGGTGATGCATGGCCAGGGTATCAGGGCCGGGTCCTATCATCCCCTGGTTGATGTGCTGCCAGAAAATGAGATTCGAAGTCGGCTGATGAATATCCACGAGGTGATTGAACAGTCCGTTGCGTCAATGCCTTCGCAGCGGCGATTTATCGATGACCACTGCAAGTCGGTTTGACTATGTCAAAGTCAGTAGTTATTCAGTTAACAGGAGTGAAAATGCGTTTTAGAAATCTTTCCAGGCCAATTAAGGATATTGTGGCTTTGTCACCGGTTATCATTTTATCAGTTTTTGTTCTTGTCTCTTTGGGTACAGAGGCAGACTCAACACCGGTGAGTTTGAATGGAAATCTCTCGGTGGTTGACGGGCAAGTGGTCAATCAATCACTGGAGCCTGCATCACTGGCTGGTCCCAGTTTGTTCTGGAGTAATAATGGCTGGGAGGGTGAGAGATATTATAATTCTCAGACCGTTAAAACGTTCAAAACCCACTGGAATGCATCCGTTATTCGAGCTGCCATGGCGGCGCAAGGAGAGGGGAGTTATCTGACTCACCCGGAAGACAATCGCCGTAAAGTTGAAGCCGTGGTTGATGCCGCCATTGACATGGGGCTTTATGTGATAGTTGATTGGCACTCGCACCAAGCTGAAAAAAATATTGAAGAGTCGATCGAGTTTTTTTCCTATATGGCCAAAAAATATGGTCATACCCCAAACATAATCTATGAAATCTATAATGAGCCGCTGAGGGAGACAGACTGGGGTTCCGTCATCAAACCCTACTCGGAGAAAGTGATTGCCAGTATTCGGGCATTGGATCCGGATAACCTTATTCTGGTCGGCACACAAAGTTGGTCTCAGGATGTTGATCTTGCTGCTGAGAACCCTATTAAAGGTGTAACAAATATTGCATATACATTGCACTTCTATGCCGGTACTCACAAGTTGGCGTTGAGAGAGAAAGCGCAAAAGGCTTTGGATGCCGGGTTGGCGCTCTTTGTTTCCGAGTGGGGGTCAGTTAATGCAAATGGCGATGGTGAAATTGACCGGGAGAGTGTCGATCAATGGCTAAGATTTATCAGAGACAACCAGTTGTCTCACTGCACCTGGTCGGTGGTTAACAAGGACGAAAGCTCTGCAATTTTAAAACCGGGTGTAGCGTCACTGGGGCCGTGGTCTGATTCGGAGTTAACTGATAATGGTCGTTATATGAAGTCAATTATAGCCGGGTGGACTTCTCAATAGTTTGCGTAAGGTCGGGGCTGTACCGGTCGAGAATGGTGGTCTTGGTGTGCAGCTTACTGCTCTCGGTATTCGTGTGGTGTAATCCCAGTCCAACGCTTAAAGGACCGTGCAAAGTTACTGGGCTCGGTGAATCCCAGTAAAAAAGTGACTTCACCAATGCTTCGCCCTGATTCTTTGAGGTACTGTTGGGCCAGGTCTTTTCTTACATCTTCCAGCAGTTGTTTATAGCTCACTCCCTCCTCACTGAGTTTTCGCTGAAGAGAGCGGGGGCTAGTGTTCATGGCGCTGGCAATGCTCTCTTGCCCCGGGGCGCCTGAAGGTAGGCATTCTATGATACTGGCCCGTACCTGACTGACGATATTATCTTTGTCATAGCGCTTCAGATAATCGATAACGATTTGGTCATTAACCCGGGCCAATTCAGGGCTTGCCATGGGAAGTGCTGCATTGAGCTCCTGTAAACTGAAATAGAGGCAATTTTCCGGGCAATCATAGCTGATCGGGCATTGAAAGAATGACGTGAAAGGCGTGGGATCTTTTGGTGCTACTCGCTGCATTTCTACTCGTGCGGGTTTAAACTGCATACCTTTTGTGAATCGACACAATTGAATAAAAACGGCCAGTGCAGCATCAAGTGATGCCGGCGCTGCAACGCCCTTCGGGGCTGGGATTTTGTACCAGAGCCTTGCCGATCCATCCTCTTCATGCAATATCACTTCACCCGCACTGGAAATGATCCTGTAGTAACGTACTAGTCTGCGAAAAGCATCGTAGAGTGTCGAGCTGGCAATCCAAGCAAAGCCCAGCCCTTGAAGGGCCGCCGGGTGCATGTTCTGGGCATACTTTAAACCAAATGCTTCATCACCCGTGTCAACAACGACTTGGCGCCAGACCTTTTGCATAGCCACCGCAGCGACGCGTTCGTCCATTGCCTGTTGTGGATCGAGCGTAAGCCCTGAGGCGTGAAATATTGCCTCTGGGTCTAGCCCGTATTCTGCCAATGTCACAGCCATCACTCGAGCGATGCCCATGTGGGTTGTGACATTTGAGGGTGGCTCATTCATAGCTGATCACTAGCTTGATAATGGTCTAGGGTCATTTTCTGGATTCACGCTGTCGTAAAATGATGATTGCTTGGCCGCTACTGATTAACGGGAAAATTAGCTGGGAGTTAAAGTGTAGCCAAGAAAGGAGGTCAATGAAACAAGCGCCTCCCTTATTTCATGCAAAGGAGAAAAATGATGAGAAAACTATTGTTAACCACTGCCATTGCTGCCGCGCTCACCATGGGTTGTGCCACGGGCCCAAGCTATGATGCTACTACCCTGGCAGAGGCAGAGCGCCTCGAACTGGTCCCCGTGGAGAAGTCTCGGTTTGACCAGACATTCGGGCTGGAAAGAAGTTTATGGATAGAGACCCGAGATGTGTTTATAGCCGACTTGCAAACGGCGAATACTGTCATCGATAAACCGCTTGTAGATGGTCGCTTTAGGAATAAAACCTGGATGCTGAATGAGAAAGAAAAGGCGGGTCTGAACAAGTTGTATAAAAAGGCCCTGCAACGTCAACTAGAGCAACAAGGTTATGCGGTCCAGCATGCTCCTACTGCAAACGCTTTAGTCATTAGTGCAGAACTGCTTGCTTTGGATCCCACTGCTCCAAAAGATGATATCGGTGGGCGTAGCGCGTTTGAAGGGTTTGTGACTGAAGGGGCAGGGAGTGCAACGATCGCTTTTGATGTCAGCCAGAATGACCGGGTTCTACTTCAGATAGAGGATCAGAGAGACGCCGGACACAGCTGGGGAGTGAACAATAGGTTTCACAATACACAAGACGTGAGACAGCTTTTTAACAGTTGGACTCACAGCTTGCTTGCGCAGTTAGACATCAAAAGTTAACAAACTTGTGCGGATACATGCCGAGAGGCAAATGAATAGAGGGATAAACTAATGAAAAAGATGACAGCTGAATTGAGAACACGCCAAATCAAAAGAATGGGAGCTTGCGTGTTGATTGCCGTATTGGCCTTGTTGCCCGTTAGCCAGGCCAGTGCGAGACCTTCCTTTAGTCAGGACTCTGTCGGGCTCAATCGCGTGGAAAAATCTGAGCATCGACAGGAATCCGGGCGCGACGTACTAGCTGAGCGCCGGGATGACCGTGGCTATAAAGCCCGGCATGGTCGTCAGTTGGTGCATGTCGCGCCACGGCACCGGCGCTACAATAACATTATTGTTGTCCGACCCCATGGGCATGTTTATTGGGGCTACGGCCATCATCACAGCGATGCCGATGCCTGGAAATGGCTGACTTTTACCGCCATCTCCCTAAAGATCTTAGATAATATGAATGAGCAGGCTCAGCGCGAACATGAGGCGGCGCAGATCAAAGCAAGCAGTGCGCCTATCGGAGAAGCGATTACCTGGGAAAGTGATGGGGCCGCGGGGCAGGTGGTGGCTACTAAGCAGGGGACCAATGATTCTGGGCTGACCTGCAGGGAGTTTCAACAAACAGTTACCGTTGGCGGTGAAACAGAAGATGCCTATGGTACCGCTTGCCTGCAGGCAGATGGCGCATGGAAAATTGTGAGCGCCTGATGGTTTGCTCAGGCGGGGGCGTCGATGGCGAACTTTATCGCTCTTCTTCCTCAGGGTTTCGCAGCGCTTAAGTTTTTCTCTTGACCCTGGCGTAGCACCGTGACCTGAATGTTACTGCCTTTTTTAAGTCCGTTTAGGTAGTGCCATATTCTTTCAAAGCCCTGGGTGGAGAAATCCAAACGTTGACCGCCGAGACCAATGATAATGTCGCCACCCAGAATAACTTTTTGTCCGCCGACGGTAGCAGGTACGCGACCCGCTTTCACGCCGAGTTCGGCGCCCAGGGAACCAAAGGCCACTTTTTGAACCAGAAGGCCGGAAGAATAGGGAGCGTTGAGAGCCTGCAATAGGGTTGGCGACATCGGCAAAAGGTCCATGCCTGTCCAAATGGGAGGCGCGTTCAGAAAGAGTTTCTTGGCGGTATTGATACTGGCCGCAAAACCCAGGCCAACGCTGCCGCCAGTAGTGCTTTTGATGTGACTGACAATGCCGATGACCCTGCCTTTGCTATCGAACAAGGGGCCTCCAGAATTGCCCTGATTAATCGAAGCGTCGGTTTGCAAAAGCTCAAGGTCGATAGGGTCGCCCGGGTTGGATTGTTGTCGGCGGCCACTCAAGTGGCCCACCGTTAATGTTTGAGAGAGGCCGAGTGGAGCGCCCACGACAAATACTTCCTCGCCAACCTCCACTTTGTCCGAGTCTCCAATAGCGGCCGTGGGCAGATTAGTTGGTGCATCGATAATTTCGATAATGGCCAGATCGGCAACGGAGATGGAGCTGATAGTTCTAGCGGCGAAGATATCGCCTTTGGCGGTAACCACTTGGAGTCTATCGGCACTGTGAACGACATGAGCGGCGGTCACAACATAACCCCCCTTGACCAAGATGCCGGAGCCGATGCCGGCAACTTCACGATCAGTGCGTCCTCGCTCGGTTTGGCGTTCAACGTACTCATTGGTCTTGATCGTGACAACGGTGGGTTTTACCCGTTTATACACCTCGGCAAAGTCGCTGGCGCTCGAGAGTGTGGACAGTAAGAGCCCAAAGGGCAGCAAGGTTATAAACCGGATCCAGTTACATGGCTTCATGTTGAAATTTTCACCTATCGTTGTGTTGCAAATTTGAATTCGGAAGTATAGTGCACGAAATTGCGGAAGAGGTTTAACTATGCAAGACTCTCATTTTAAGGGCCGCCGTCGTCTACACTCAAGTTGTAGAAGCATAATAACTATTATGTATAGCATGCAATGCCATGTTCTTCAGGATGGGCGCACTGCCGACAGGCACAGGCTGCCAAGAATAACACCAATAATCGAGCTCATTACAGTACTAAAGGTTTAAACCATTATGAAAACCACACTCTCCAACACTTGTCGTCTGACGGGTCTCACAGCGGTACTGATATTAATGAGCGCGTGCATGGCCAAGGAGGAGCCTATACTGGAGAAAAGAATTCGCCCGGTGAGAACTGTCACAGTCACCGAGACGCCTCAGGATATCTATCGGCGTTTTGCCGGTGGTTCTCAAGCCGCCATCAGCTCAAAACTAAGTTTTCGCACAACCGGGCAAATTATCCAGTTGCCTGTGAAGGTCGGTCAAAAAGTCGAGCGGGGGCAGTTAATTGCAAAGCTCAATGACTCTGATTTGAAGATAAAGCTAGAGCGCGATGAGGCCTCTTACCGACAGGCCAACGTACAAACAATCAACAGCAAAAATCAATTCATTCGGATGCAAAATATCTATGATCGCCAGCTGATTTCCAGGGCCGAGTTTGACAACTCCCAAACCGAGTATCAGGCGGCTCAGGCGCAACTCGATCAAGTGGCTAGTTCGGTGGCACTCAGTCGGCAGGAGCTCGGATACACCCGGTTGAGCTCACCGGGGGACGGTTGCGAGGTCAGTGAAATTCACGCGGAAGTCAATGAAAACGTAACTCTGGGACAGGAAGTTGTGACACTCAATTGCGGGACGACTATTGAGGTGGTGGTTGCTGTTCCAGAATCCCTGATAACCTCGATTGTTATTGGCAATGAGGCGACGGTCAACTTCCCCAGCTTAAAAAAACGAAGTTTTGAGGCGACAATTACCGAAATTGGCAGTGCCAGCACCTCAAAATCTGCTTACCCGGTCACTGTTCGCATGAGTAACAATGAGCAGATTCTTCGTCCGGGCATGGCGGCGGAGGTTAGTTTTCGTGTGAGCATTGCCGGTGCCTCTAAAAACCTGTGGGCGCCTCTCATCGCCATTGGCAAGGAGGGGCTGCAGCGGTTTGTATTTATTTATGAGCCAATTGATGAAACCCAGGGCCTTGTAAAAAAGCGATTTATTCAAACAGGTGACTTTACGCTTGAAGAGGTGGAGGTGCTTGAGGGGCTGCAAAAAGGCGATCAATTGATCACCGCCGGTTTGTCTCAGATTTATGATGGTCTGACGGTAAAGCGATTACTTGAAACAAAGGCGGGCAAATGAATCTCACCGGCTTCTCTCTAAAAAACAAGCAACTGGCTTTTTTGATTGTTGCTATCATTATTATTTTAGGGCTTCAATCGTTCAAGTCGATCTCTCGGGCGCAGGATCCGGGTTTTAAAATTCGTACCGCTCAGGTGATTACGCGTTTGCCCGGCTCAAACCCGTCTCGGGTGGAAATGCTGGTTACCGACAAGTTAGAAAAGGCCATCCAGGAAATGCCGGAGCTGGATAGTATTGTCAGTCAGTCAAAGGTCGGCATTTCAATCATTAACGTTAATATTAAAGATTCCTATACAGAACTCAGGCCCATCTGGGACAAATTGCGTCGCAAGGTTGATGCCGCTCAAGAAGACTTGCCGGATGAGGCCCAGGCCTCCGAAGTGAATGACGATTTTGGCGATGTGTTTGGCATTGTTGTCTCAATAGTGACAGACGGCTTTGACTATGCCGACACAAAACTTGCCGCCGACCAGGTGAGGGATGAGTTGCTCCGGCAAGCGCTGGTCGCAAAGGTGGAAATTCACGGTGCACAGGAAGAGCGCATCGTGATCGAATACAACAATAGCCGCCTGGCAGATTTGGGCATGTCCCCTTCTTATATATCGCAATTTCTGGGTGCCAAAAATATTATTTTATCGGGCGGTGACGTGACGACTGCGAATGAAGTCATCGCGGTTGAGCCTAGTGGTGATATCGAATCTGTTCAAGCGCTGCGTGAAACCTATATCCCTATTCCGGGAGTACAGGGCGTATTGCCTCTTGGAGACATAGCAACTATTTACCGGGACTATGCCGACCCGCCACGCGCGATTGTGCATACAAATGGCAAGCCCGCACTCAATCTCGCCATTTCAATGATTGAAAACGGTAATATTGTAGAACTAGGGAAGTCGGTAAAGACCGTTCTAAACGATCTACAGGAACAGTACCCATGGGGTTATAGCTTTGAAATCGTTGCATTCCAGCCTTTTCTTGTAACCAATACTATAAAATCATTTGTTAGTAATCTATTTCAGGCCATTGTGGTTGTCACACTGACAATGCTTATTACCCTGGGTTTGAGAACTGGATTGGTGGTGGCAACATTGATACCCGTGACAATATTGGGTTCAATTGCTGCAATGTCATTTTTTGGCATCGGTCTTGATCAGGTTTCACTAGCAGCCTTAATGATTTCCCTGGGAATGTTAGTTGATAACTCCATCGTGATGGCAGAAAGTATTGTTAAACGAATGGAGAATGGACTGCGCGCGATAGAGGCAGCGCTGGAATCTGCGAGTGAACTCAAAGTGCCTTTGTTAACGTCTTCTCTTACAACATCGGCTGCATTCCTGCCTATCTTTCTGGCGGAATCTACCACAGGGGAATATACAGCGCCCATCTTCAAAGTAGTGACCCTGTCTCTGCTGATCTCTTGGTTTTTGTCTCTGACGATGATTCCGCTCTTTGGCGTGTTGTTTCTAAAAGCGGAAAAAAAATCGGCAAACAAGACGCAAGGTACCCTTTTCTTTGAAGGTGTTGAGCATCTCTACTCAAGGTCTTTGGACAAGATGCTGTCTCAACGAACCGTCACGTTGGCGCTGGTAGTAGGGGCTTTTCTGACGGCGATAATCGGGATGCGGTTCATTCCGAATATATTCTTTCCACCATCGGAAGACCCCACGTTTAAAATCGAACTGGAATTGCCTATTGGCACACCCATCGCTCGCACCGAAGCCGTGGTGTCTGATATTGAACTCTATCTGCAGACTCTGCAGGGAGAAGGGAGTCATCAGGGAATCAGCAACTGGTCGGTATTTATTGGTAACGGCGGCGCTGAATACGGGGTGCGTGGTTACGTAACCGCCTACGACAGCGAAACGGGCGAGCAGGTATGGCGCTTTTACACCGTACCCGGCGATCCCTCTCTGCCCTTTGAACACCCGGAAATGGAAATGGCCGCCAAGACCTGGAAGGGTGGTGAGTGGTGGAAAATTGGCGGTGGCGGTACCGTCTGGAACTCCA
>ENA-OSET01002253-OSET01002253.1-sediment-metagenome-genome-assembly--contig:-NODE-2253-length-18854-cov-2.938968_pt1 | contig 18854 bp, 19 predicted proteins | sample MGYA00237882_ERZ534229 | MGnify/ENA primary metagenome ERZ534229 (study PRJEB26408, sample SAMN06266212) | sediment metagenome | isolation source: Hudson Canyon methane seep mesocosm | place... | reverse complement strand
CTTCTGGCTTCATTTGTCGCAAAGGCATAAATAGGATATTGTTTTAACCTATTGATAAAGAATAAAAATAAGCCTTAGCCTAGGGTTGGCATCTTCTTGTTCAATAGACACCCAACTAATTGGCCTTATCGCTATGAATCAACTGCTATAAGTCTACTTAATATCTGCTTCATCCCGAAGTTATGAAAACAAATAATTCGAATCAAGGAACCTTCGAGCATGGGAATTAATGTACACTTGACTGTCATATTTAAGGAAGAGGCACCAATTGAGAAGAGAGGGAAGTTTATTGCCTCGCTCAGAAAAGATGATTGGGGAAGGTTACCTGAAACGGAGAATTGCTGGAAAGCCATTTTCAAAACTGGCGTAACAGATGGAGCCGCAATGAATGTGGCAAAACATGATCTTGATAGAGCATCGAAGAAGGCAGATATCTTGGACTATAAAGCGTTGATAAAGCTAGACGATGGACCGCAAATTACGCTTAACCCATTCTACTCAGACAAACATCTCAGTGCGCGAGCCAATAGAAAGTAGGAGTCAAAGTATTTAAATTGACACCTAACAAGCAGCTCCACGATGACCGTGCAAACAACGCGCGGCATGTGAGCTGAAACGTTAATGTCTCTTGTTGGCACCTTTCCGACAATCTTGCACATCAGTCTATCTTTGAAAATAGTCTGCTTACAAACTTAGAGCAGACTATACGACTCGGCATGTTCACGAGCCTAGTTTACATCAGATCTAGTTTGAGCCACTACACATATGTCGGTCGATCAAACGTCTAAGCGACTTGTTTTCCATTTTTAATAATTCTAATTCGTCTATCAATGACAGCGCGAGCGCCACACCGGCATAGTTTATTTCCAAGTCTCTGCTGATTCTGGCGGCTCGTATGATTCGGAGCAGCATAATGTCTGAAAACGTCCAGCTGTCAAGGTTCTGCCCGTCAGGTTCAACAATGCCAAGTTCTACTATTTCGACCAAGGTTTCAGTCGGCAGATTAGTGAGAGTGCGAATCTCTTCGATATACATCAGTTTGTACTCCAGCGGGGCTGTGGCAATCCATCAGACATGTCTGCAAGGGCCTGCCAATGTTGTTTTGCTTTGTCATCGGTGGAGGCAGGCATGACCACGTTCAATTGTACAAAAAGATCGCCTCGTCCGTTTGGCCCCAGTAAGCCGTGCCCAGCCACTCGCATTCTCAATCCATTTGCACTGTTGGGTGGCACTGTTAATTGGATTTTACCGGTCAGTGTTGGCACTTCCACCTTGATTCCCAATACGCACTCCCAGGGCAAAATGGGCAAGCTGATGACAAGATTGTGACCCTCAACGTCGAACAACGGGTGTGGAACCAAGCGGATACGCAGATATAAATCTCCGTTCGGGCAATTATCTAATCCCTGTCCACCCTGATTTTTTAGCCTGACACGTGCTCCATCGGTAACGCCACCTGGAATTTGAACTTTGAGTGTTTTCTTTTGGTATTCCGTCTGTCCGTCAGGTCGGAGTCGAGGTATGTTGTATTCGATAGTTTTCGATTCTTTGCCAAGCGTATCCTCCAGAAAAACGGGAAGGTCCGTTTCAATGTCTTGGCCGCGCTGTCGATTCCTCTGCGTTTTGGAATTACTGTGTGCGTGGGAGTTACCAAAAATGCTATTAAAAAAGTCCGAGAAATCGCCCTCATAGTGATGCTGTTCGCCCCGGCCGAATGGGTTGGCATTTTGCCAGCCTGGGGGAACTTGAAAACCATCTGCGCTGGCACCGTACTGTCGGAGCTCATCGTACTCCGCTCTTTTTTCCTTGTTCTTTAATACTTCATAGGCTTCGGTTGCTTCTTTAAATCTTTCTTCTGCGTCTTTATGGTCGCTCACGTCTGGGTGGAATTTACGAGCTAGTTTTCTGTAGGCAACCTTAATCGCTACATCTGTGGCATCAGCGTCTACATTCAGTATTTTGTAATAGTCTTTAAATTCCATAATTCACGTTATTCCAAGCAGCTTTCGATCGTCTGTGGAGGTGGGAATTGAAAGTTATAGAGGCTGCATCATTGGCTTGAGCAGCCTCCTGCGGAGCAGAGTGTTAATGTATGTCGATCTTTTGAACGGCGAGTCGTATAAAACTTCGCCTAAGAGTTTAATTGTATTATTGCAACAAGATTCGAGACTTGATTTAAATCAAGGTGGGATACTGCGGATGAACTTTATTTGTGCCTTCAATTAAGTCCATATTTCAATGGGGGCTTCATTTAAAATGACACCCAGAATGTCGGTGCGGGTAACGATGCCAGTGAGGTGATTGTTATCGTCGACAACAGGCAGGGCGCCGATATGCCTTTCGTACATTGCATGTGCCAAATGTCTAATGCTGGTATCAGGCTGTGCACTGAGTACTCTTGTTTGCATGATCTCGGATAACAGGCCATTGAGCCCCGATCTGTGTTGGCGTTGGAGGTCCGCCCGGAGAATATCTCGATCCGAGACAATTCCAACTAACTGCCCCTTATCGTTTATTACCGGAAAGTGTCTGAAGCCATGTTGGTCGAAAAGAAGGTGCGCCTCAGTGAGCGTGAGGCTCTCTAACATGGGAACAACCGGAGAACTCATTATTTGCCAGGCTGACAGCACCGGTACTTTGTCTTGCTGATCATCAAGGCCCCTATAAGCCTCTGTCACTGAGTCTCGACGATGAGCAGGGCTCTCAGACTCTTTGTTTTCATCATCAGGCTGAAGCGCTTTAATACGGGCCGTGGGGTGACTTTTCTCGATGCTTTTAGGAGGGAAAACATCGTACCAGGGCGTGTGAGTCCTGAGTCCATGGTCGAATACGATGAAAGTCATGGCATAAACCTGAGTGAAAGAGCATAGAGTGGTAAAAGACTATCACCCAGTTGACGGGATTCAAACTGTTGTAGACGCAAAAAAAACCGGCAACTTCGGGGGGGAAGTGCCGGCCAAGACCATTAGGAGTGAAACATTAAGGATAAATTCCTCAATTTAGCTACTCTCGCAGCTAACCGGTGTCAGTCTTACACTTGGGGGGTGTGTGTCACCAGTTACTTCTAAGTATTAGCGAGGAGCTGCAAAAGTGCCAACCCGGGCGGGTGTATTTTTTAAACAGATTGGAGATAGTTCATCAATCTAATAAGCTCAAATGCTATATGAACACTATTTTCGATCGGATTCTTCGATCAGGCGGTCTATCTTGTCTTCGAGACTTTTCACTTGAGATTCCAGTCCAATCAGTCTTTCTTCTTCTCTGGCCTGGGGAGGGGCCTCATCACTTCTGACAAATGTTGCGGTTAAAGATGCCGTGATGAGTGAAAAGAGTCCGAGACCAATCAACATCAGAAAGGCGGCAAAAGCCCTGCCGATGCTCGACGTGGGCACTATATCGCCATAGCCAACCGTGGTTACCGTTACCCAGGCCCACCAAATACCCTCTGTGACACCGCTTATGCCCGGGTCGATAGTGGCCATTATAACCCCGGCCATGAGAATGATAATGGCACTGCCCATTAACGTGGGCCCAAGGCTTTTCTTTTCAAATAGCTGTCGAGTCGACGAACCAATGTGAAGAAAGAGGGAGAATAGAAGGAAAATCCGAAGTAATCGCAGCGCACCGAAATACACCGGAAACCCCCAAATTAATGGCAGCCCCATGAGAATAATGAGGCTATTCATCCAGTTTTCTCGCAAATAACGCTTTTTATCCTTAACGAGCAAGCACAATAGGCCCGTTTCCAGTGAAAATAGGGCCCAGAGTGCTATGTCGTAACCTTGATGATATTCAAAACTCGGGTCTACTGTGCTGTTGTACCAGATGGCAGCGATCGAGAATGCAGCCACAAACATTGGAAGTTCGAGTAGGCGACTGCAGAACAAGGCGCTGCGGCTCTCTGTGTCAGAGACACCATTTAGACCGATAAGTCTTTGAAAATTCAAAGGTTATATCTCGTTTAATTGCCTGCCAAGGCAATCACATCACCTATATCTGATTCGAGTTTACTGGCTGTTTTGGAGCGAAATACGGTGTCGTCGAGTAGTCGGCGCAAATTGCTGAGCTTGGTATTTGCCTGCCTGAATTCCGGTGTGATCGGCTCATACTCCAGGTCGTGATCTTGAATGCTTAACTTGGCGAGCTCAGACAATTCGACATTGATGGTGCTTATGACGTCGTAGAAACGATCTTTTCGTTCAATCGTGGAGGCCTCCCAGTAGGCGTTATCCAGGCTTGAGATGAGTTCTTCCAGTGTTTTTATGGCGTTGCTAATGCTGGCATTGGGCATTCATTTGATTCCTGTCTTCGAAAATGGGACGGCGCATAATGCAAGCTCATTGACGCGTCAATAAGTGCTCCTAATTATTGGCCGAAGTCTGTATGATTTCAATTGTTGCATGGAATTGCAGTCAATAAAAAGGTGGTTTCTGGGAGTCGGGGGAATTATGAGCCAGCTTGGGTTAAGCGAAAGACTAAAAAGCAGGGAAGATAGAGCGGGCATGGAAAAGGCCAGACACAAGGTAGAAAAGTTTAAACAGCGTGAAAATGACATTCTCAACGCGGCATTGGCACTCCTGATAGAGCAGGGGGAAGAGTCGGTAACGGTTGAACAAATTGCCAGTAAGGTGGACATTGGCAAGGGTACAATTTATAAGCATTTCACGTCTAAAACAGAAATTTACATGCGTTTGCTGTTTGACTATGAAGAGTCTCTGGCCAGTAAGCTGAAAGACGCGATTGAGTTAGCGTCTAAAGGTGACATCAAGGCGCCGGCGCGGGCCTATTTTGAATCGCGCATAGCCAACCCGGTAAAAGATCGTTTATTTCAAAGGCTGGAAGAAAAAATCATCGCGCTGAATCAAGCGCCCGAGTTGATTGATGAACTCCATCAAATGCGCAACGCCATTCAAACATCTCTCAATAAAATGTTTGAGCACCGCATTGGGGAGGGCAAGTTAAAAGATGTGCCTCCGTATTATTATTATGCGGCCTATTGGGCCCTGACTCAGGGGGCCGTCGAGCTCTATCACTCGAAATCCTTTTCCGGCGTCGTTCAAGACATGGATGGTTTGTTGGAATTTGTGATGGATATTGGTGTTCACATCGGTAATAAACAATCATGAACAGTGTAACGAAGCTTTTGCTCGCAAGTGCGTGCCTGGTATCGCTGGCCGCTTGTACATACCAGCACACCGCGGAGCGCACGGCGGTTGCCTATGAAGCCACAGGCATGTCAGGTAAAACCCAAATTGAGCGCAGTGGCACATGGGTGCTGGATCCCTCCAGTAGCATTTATGTGGCGATGCCTCGCTCTGATGGTAAGGCAACATCTCTGCAAGAGCAGTTGTCGATGAATCTTGGTCGGGGCCTGGAGCGAAACTTCGCGCGAGTAAAGTTGGGCTCCAGCGCCTTAAGCCTCGACGCCGCCCTGCAAGAAGCTCGGCGGAATAACTGTGCCTATTTAATGTTCCCACGATTAATGGCGATTAAAGACGGCATGAGCACATTCGAAGAGTTCGATGAAGCATTCTATGGCGATGAGAGGAGTTATGGGCTGGATCGTTTGGCGCTTCAGGTGCAAGTTTATGACGCAATGGCGGGCACGTTTCTCGATCGAATCAATATTGAAAGTCAGGGCTCCTGGTTGCCCGTGAATCCGGGTTCGCCGGCTGACTTGATGAAAGCAACCTTTGAAGAAATGTCTGCGCTGTTGGTTGGTCACGGGCAGTGAGCTCGACAGAATTACCGCTTTCGTCCGGTTCTCTCTTTTCTCAAGTAGAGGCCTACACCTCCAACAATAAAGTACCACCGGTTGAGTCCTGGAACCCCGCACTATCTGGAGATATGGATCTAATAATCCGCCGGGACGGCACCTGGATACATGAAGGCGAGCCGATCTTAAGGGAAAGTCTGATCGCGCTGTTTGCTTCAATATTAAAAAGAGAGGGCGAAGAATATTTTCTTGTAACACCGGTGGAGAAGTGGCGTATTACCGTAGAGGACGCGCCTTTTCTGATTCAAGCGGTAGAAACAGCCCCCGGGATCAATGGGGAATCATTTTTGTTTAAAACCAATGTAGGAGAGCCCATCGTATTATCCGCAGAACATGCTTTGTGGGTGCAGACAGATTCTCTCACCGGCGAGCCCTCTCCCTACATTGCAGTCCGCCGAAATTTAAATGCGTTGATTAGCCGCAGTGTTTTTTATGAACTAGTGGATAAAGCGGTTTTAAAAGGTAAGGAGCTCGTGCTGGAAACAGATGTCGGTGGGTTTGTATTAGGCGAAGTGTAGTGAGCTTCTTTAATTAATCTGTGAGGCTAGAAAAAAACGGAGACAAAAGTCTCCGTTTTTTTGTGCGGCGAATTTACATGTTCGGGTAGTTTGGACCGCCAGCCCCCTCGGGTGCAACCCAAACAATATTCTGTGTTGGGTCTTTGATATCGCACGTCTTACAATGCACGCAGTTCTGGGAGTTGATCTGTAGCTTCGGCTCACTTTCACCTTCTGGTGTGACTATTTCATAAACACCAGCAGGGCAGTAACGCTGTGCAGGTTCATCGTAAATAGGCAGGTTGTGAGATATGGGTACACCCGCATCCTTGAGCGTCAAATGAACCGGTTGGTCTTCTTCATGGTTTGTATTCGATAAAAACACTGATGAGAGTTTATCGAAGCTCAATTTACCGTCGGGTTTGGGGTAGTTAATAGGTGTGCACTCGGCCGCCGGTTTTAGTGTGGCGTGATCCGGCGTTGGATCAGACAGTGTCCAGGGGAGATTGCCATTGAAGATATTGATATCAATGAAAGCGTAGGCAGAGCCTAACAGATTGCCCCACTTGTGCTGGGCAGGGCCAAAGTTGCGCTGTGCGTATAGCTCCTTATAAGCCCAAGATGCCTGATACTCACTGGTAAACTCTACCAGCTCATCATTGGCGCGATCCGATGACAAGGCCTTGGCGATCACTTCCGCTGCTACCATGCCAGATTTCATCGCCGTGTGGGTGCCTTTGATCTTGGCGAAATTCAGGGTGCCCGCATTGTCACCAATCAATAACCCTCCGGGGAAGGTCATCTTGGGCATGGACTGAATGCCCCCTTTAACAATGGCGCGAGCGCCATAGGAAATACGCTCTCCACCCTCGAGGTATTGTTTAGCGGCAGGGTGATGTTTAAAACGTTGAAATTCGTCGAAGGGACTAAGGTGCGGGTTAGAGTAGGAGAGGTCAGTGATGAGTCCAACCACTACCTGGTTGTCTTCAATGTGATAAAGGAAGCTGCCGCCCGCAGAGCCACTCTCGCTCAAAGGCCAGCCAGCAGAGTGCATAACCTGTCCTTCTTTATGTTGTTTGGCGGGAATCTTCCACAGCTCTTTGATTCCAATCCCGTAGTGTTGGGTTTCGGAATCTTTGTCCAGATCAAACTTTTCGATTAATTGTTTGCCCAGCTGACCGCGACAACCTTCGCCAAACAGGGTGTATTTGCCGTGTAATTCCATGCCCTGCATGTAGGCGTCTTTCTGAGAGCCGTCTTCTGCGACCCCCATATCACCGGTGGCAACCCCTTTGACGCTGCCGTCTTCATTGTAAAGCACCTCTGCGGCGGCAAAACAGGGGAAGATCTCAACGCCCAGCTCTTCAGCCTGCTCTGCAAGCCAGCGGCAGACATTACCCAGGCTGACAATGTAATTGCCTTCGTTGTGCATGGTTTTAGGTGCGAACATGCCGGGTACTTTGATGGCTTTTTCGGCACTGGTCATAAAGAGGATATCGTCACCCGTCACCGGGGTGTTCAACGGCGCGCCTTTCTCCTTCCAATCAGGGAAGAGTTCATTCAGAGCGGTGGGCTCTAATACCGCGCCTGACAGAATATGCGCTCCCACTTCAGAGCCTTTCTCTACCACACAGACGCTGATCTCTTCATTCAGCTGACGCAAGCGGCAGGCTGCTGCTAAACCAGAGGGGCCCGCGCCCACAATGACAACGTCATATTCCATTGATTCTCGTTCCACGCACACTCTCCTCGAGGCCAAAAGTAGGGGTTTTTATCTATTGGGGCGCATTATACGGGTAGAATTGCGGGATCACCAATGACAAAAACGGGTTTATTTAGGACAAAAACGCTCATATTGTGCTTTTCTCTGTGTTTCAGAATAGCAAGAAAACAGCGCTAAACCTTTAAAAAACCTACCGTTTTTCTAAATAGCACCTATAACTAGCTGAAGGCTTATGGTTCATTAGGCTAGTAAGCTTGGTCGTAAAAGGTATTGATTTTGGCCATTGAAAGCGGCAACATACTCGCCGCTCAAACGGTCGTTCGATGCTTAATTTATAGGCGGTAGGCGGATTGGGCGCTTATGTGTAAACGCAAAATCGCCGCTTAGAAGTGATCCGTTTCATTTTCAACAGATTAATTAGACGGGAAATCCATGAAAATTCTTGTTGCTGTTAAACGTGTGGTTGACTACAACGTTAAAGTCCGTGCCAAATCAGACGGTACTGATGTTGATATCGCCAATGTTAAAATGTCTATCAACCCCTTTTGTGAAATCGCTGTTGAAGAAGCAGTCCGCTTGAAAGAAAAAGGTGTTGCCACTGAAGTCATTGCTGTATCCATGGGCCCCAAACAAGCTCAAGAGCAGATACGTACTGCACTGGCGCTGGGCGCCGATCGCGGTATTTTGGTCGAATCCGATGAAGATCTTCAGCCTTTGGCCATTTCAAAAATGCTTAAAGCATTGGTTGAAAAGGAATCTCCTGACCTGGTTATTTTGGGTAAGCAGGCGATCGATGCAGATAATAATCAAACAGGTCAAATGCTGGGTGCGTTGACCGGAATGCCTCAGGGTACGTTTGCTTCAGAAGTGAATGTTGAAGAGGGCACCGTTCAGGTAACCCGCGAGATTGACGGTGGCCTGCAAACCGTGAAACTGAATACTCCTGCGATTATCACTACCGACTTGCGTTTGAATGAACCTCGTTATGCTTCTCTGCCTAACATTATGAAGGCCAAGAAAAAACCAATGGAGACGCTTTCGCCTGCAGATTTGGGTGTCGATGTTGCGGCACGGGTTAAAACCCTTTCTGTTGAGCCGCCCGCAGAGCGCCAGGCTGGTATTAAAGTTGCCGATGTCGCTGAGCTGGTCGAGAAGCTCAAAAACGATGCCAAAGTGATATAAGGGGATTAGGATGAGTATTTTAGTCATAGCAGAACACGATAACGCCAGCATTAAAGGCGCCACCCTGAACACCATCGCCGCGGCCAAGGCGATCGGCGGAGACATCGATGTATTGGTTGCAGGTGCAGCCTGTGGCGGTGCAGCGGAAGAGGCTGCCAAGATTGAAGGTGTTGCCAAGGTCATCAGTGCCGATAACGCCGCTTACGAACATCAACTCGCTGAGAATGTTGCCCTGCTTATTGCCGAAGTGGGTAAAGGGTATTCACACATTCTTGCGCCTGCCACGACCAATGGTAAAAATACTTTGCCACGTGCAGCCGCGCTTTTGGATGTGCAGCCTATTTCTGACATCATCAGTGTTGAAAGTGCCGATACCTTCAAACGTCCTGTTTACGCCGGCAATGTGATTGCAACCGTACAAAGTACTGATGCAATTAAAGTGCTGACCGTGCGCACCACAGCGTTTGATGCTGTTGCAGCGGAAGGTGGTAGCGCGTCAGTTGAATCGATTGACAGTGCACAAAATGCCGGAGTCTCTGAGTTTGTTGGAGAAGAGTTGGCAAAGAGTGATCGCCCTGAGCTTACCGCTGCGAATATTATTATTTCTGGCGGCCGTGGCATGCAAAACGGTGAAAACTTTGAAATGCTTTACAAAATCGCCGACAAATTGGGCGCTGCAGTGGGAGCCTCTCGCGCAGCAGTTGACGCCGGGTTTGTTCCCAACGACATGCAGGTAGGGCAGACGGGCAAAATCGTTGCACCGGATCTCTACATTGCGGTGGGTATTTCTGGAGCGATTCAGCATTTGGCAGGCATGAAAGACAGTAAAGTGATTGTGGCCATCAATAAAGACGAAGATGCACCTATTTTTCAGGTTGCTGATTACGGCTTGGTTGCAGATCTTTTTGAAGCGGTTCCCGAGTTGGACGCCGCTCTGTAATTGTTGCCGTTGAAAACTAAAACCGCCACTTTGTTGGCGGTTTTTTTTTGGGAGTATATAGCGTGACAATAGAAGAGTTTGAAACCTACTCACTTTATATCGGAGTGGGTGGCTTGATTGCGTTTATGGCGTTTATTGTTTGGGATCTCGCCAAAAAATCTAACGCAGGCAGGTTCGGGACGTTTGTTTTATTTTCTGCCCTGGCACTAGGCTTGTTGGGTTTTATTATTAAAACGGTATTGGTGGAAACGCTACAACAATAAGTTCCTAGTCAAGATTATTTTTGTTTTCGATGTTTTCTATAAATGCTTTTCTTTCCTCTGGGCTCTTTTGCATTATTTTCAGAACTTGCTCATGCCTCGTTTCAGGGGGCAGCGACCTCCAGTGGTTCCGCAATATTTTCCGCTGCTCCAATGGAATCTTTTTAAAAGAGCGAAACGCCTGCTTCAGTGCTCGTTGTTTTTCTGGAGGCATACCCTGAAATTCACGAAAGCGGTCGCGAATGTGTTTTCTTTCTTTGTCGTGATGTGTATGCCACTGCCGTTGGCGAGCCTTGATCATCTCCCGCTGTTCCGGCGTGGCGTTCTGCCAGCGTTTTGCAGTTCTTAACATGTGATGCTGTTTCCGCGGCGACAGATTTGTCCAACGGTTTTCCACATCTGCGAGCCACTCTTTTTGAGCGGGACTCAAATTTTGCCAATCAATCGATTCCGGCGTGGGGTTCCGATCCGTTTTTGGTGTCGCAACAACAGGGGCGCCATAGATCGAGAGTGCCAACAACAGGCAAATTAGTGTGCGAAAATTAACCATGTTCAACATCTGCCAACCACTGGTAGAATTCTAAATCCTCTAACATTTCTAATTCTTCCTGATTAGAAAAGAGTTCACCGCTTATGTTAGCCGGATTGCGGGTGTTAGCTTGTTTAGTCTGAAGGGTGGGTAACACCAGGATGACTAACATCAGGCACGCTACGCCGCTTGCTGAAATCACCTTCCAGTTCTGGGCTGAAAAGTACTTAAACAGTAAGTTTGGTTTTGTGGCACTGGAAGAACTTTGTGACCTGGCTTCTTCCAAGGCCTTGATTCTTGCCATGTGTAGTCGCTTGGCGGTGTCTTCTTCAATATTACCTTCGCTTTGGCTCAGTTCAAGCTGCAACTGACGTTCAAAGGTAGTTTTGCTACTGTCTAACATTTGATCACCTTTGTTCATCTTTGACCTTCAAGTGCTGTTTTTAATGTACCGAGGGCTCTTGAGTAATGGGTTTTTACACTGCCCTCACTACACTCCATTGCCTCAGCGGTATCTCTGGTGCTGAGGCCCTCCCAGCAACGCAGCATAAACGCCTGGCGTTGCCGCGGAGGCAGGGTTTGAAGACTCAGCTGCAGGGTCTCGAGTCGCTGCTCAGATGCCACAAACAACTCACCGCTGGCGGCACTGGGGTCTGCATAGGCGCTGTGGTGGTCTTCGGGGCCCGCGGTACCGTCATTGGTGCTTTTGTCATCTAACCACATCCGCCAGCGATTGCGTACACTCTGCCGGCGATGAAAATCCATCATCTTGCTGTTGAGCACCCGGTAAAACAGAGGGCGCCATTCAGCCGTGGGCTTTTCTGCATAGTATTTAACAAACCCCATCATGGCGTCCTGCACAATATCCAGGGCGTCTTCCCGGTTATTGGTACCGACCATGGCCATTCCGAAAGCCCTTCGCTCCACACCGGCCAGAAATTGGTTTAGATCCACACTGTTCAGGCTATCGCTCTCTTGGCTGTTGTCTGCTTGTGGTTTATACACTTGGCCGTGGCTCAGTGCCAAAAATGGGTCTTTTAATGTTGCTATCATAGCGTATCTGTTGCCGATATGAGTGATTCGAGGTGTTTGCTGGTTTAAAGTTAGTTAAACTCTCTATTTCAGAGCAGCTATTTCAGAGCAACTGTTTCAGAACGGACTAATTAATAATGCTCTGTTGTAGAACGTTCTTCCACTCAATAGGTTGACCCCGGCGAGGGGCTTCAGGTTAATTATTTTGAAATTGTTTATTAGCGATAGCAAGGCCAAGAAAAACCGCGCAAATATGCTAGAAACCGATTCTCGAATGGCAAAATACAGCCGTCGGGGGCTGATCCTAAGTTTTTGCGCCTATGTTTTGTGCCTGGCGTTTGGGGAATTTTTCGAAGCGGCAAAGGAGAAAGCAGTAGTACTGGGCGCCGGACTACTACTACTGACCTTGTACCGTGGTTATTACCTCTTTCGTTTTGATGCGCTCTATGCCCGGGGGCCCGCCGCCTGGCGTAACCGCTATTTCTTTGCCTCTTTCATTGGAGCAGGGTGGTGGAGTGTCATTCTAGTCAGCATTACTTTAGAGCTCGGAATGACCGCTGAAACCCCTATCATATGGTTATATACCGTTGTTTTCGGGTCTAGTGTTGCCAGTGCATTTGCGCCTTACAGTCGTTTTTTGACCGCCTATCTCGCCTTTAGTCAATTACCTGTGGCGCTGGCAGCAATGGTGCTGGGTACCATGGAAGGTTATCTTTATGGCTTCATGATGGTGGTCTTCTACTTTACGCTCAGCCATCAGGCCAGGGGCACCTCCAGAACCTATTGGCAGAGTCTGGAAGCCAATATGGCTTTACAGCAGAAAGCCAAAAGCCTGGAAGAGGTGAATCTAGGCTCTCGCGCTGCGATGGATTTTAAAGATGAGTTTCTCAGTAACCTAAGTCACGAATTCCGAACATCCCTCAATGATGTGTTGGGCGCCTTAACCTTGCTCGGTAACAGTAATCTCAATGCAGAGCAGCAAGAGTTGCTTACGCTGGCTGAAAACGCGTCGGAAAGGCAGCTTGACCTGGCCGACAATGTAATGGATTACTCCCGAATCGCCGCAAAGGATTTAGTGTTGGATGTGGCGGTGTTTAATTTACCGCGGCATATGGAAAATTTAGTTGAAGAAGTGGCGGTTGAAGCTTATCAACACGGCATAGAGGTTCATTTTCAATTTTCAGATGAATTGCCCTCTCGAGTGAAAGGGGACGCTATTCGTTTTAGTAAAGTTTTTGGTTATCTGTTTAGTCACGCGGTTCAAAATAGCGAACACAGCGAACTTTTGATCACTGCAGATTTTAAATACGACAAGAATCAGCGCGGCGAACTCAAAGTGCTCATCACTGATAGCCTGTTAGCTGAGAGCGAACCCCCGAGGCCACAGGATGAGCCGATCGAAAACGATACAGTGGAAGAAACCACAGAGGGTGGTGTGGCGTTGAGTATTTGTCGGGGCCTGGCCGAGTGCATGGGTGGCTCCATTAATATCGATACAGAGGCTGGCCGGGGAGTCGAATTGCGACTGTCTATTTGTTTTGATATTGCAGATCAGAAACCCTGGCAGCTGAACAACCTGCCTAAACTAAAAGGCAAAAGAGTGTTATTGGTGTCTCCACCGGCGCGCAGTGATGAATCTTTACTGGCCGAACTCGGGCGTTGGGGAATGCGAGTAGAGCAGGTCAGTGACCCGGAAAAGGCGCTGATTCGCCTGGATGATGGACTGGACAGTGAACACCCTTTTGATGGCGTTGTGCTCTGGGCCCCAGTCAATGACATTGGCATATTAGACATCTCTAAAAAAATGGCTGAAGACCCCAACCATTGCAAACTTCAGCAAGTTTTGGCTCTCAGTCCCTTGTTAAGACATTTAGACGCGGTAAGAGACCACTTAAATCAGCACACCCAGTTACGCATTATCAGCAAGCCCTTGTTGCCCCAGCGTCTCCACGATGCCTTTGTGAGTTTGTGGTTTGCCACTGAGCAGAGTCTTAAGGGGCGCAATTCACACCTCGAATTTGACCCTCAAAGTCGTAATCGAGACAAGACAATCCTGTTAGTGGAGGACCATAGGGTCAATCAGATGGTGGCAAAAAGTCTGTTGCAAAAGCTGGGTTATTCAGTCGTGTTAGCAGACAATGGCCTGGATGCTCTGGCGGCGCTGGATGAGCGGCGATTCGATCTGATTCTGATGGATTGCCAGATGCCCGAGATGGATGGATATGCCGCGACACGTCAACTAAGACTAATCGAGGAAGAGCAGGGGTGCCACACTCCTGTCGTGGCGATGACGGCCAATACTGCCGAAGGTATTCAATCTCGCTGTCTGGCCGCTGGAATGGATGATTATATGTCTAAGCCCGTGCGCCTCGACGACCTTGAACGTCGTCTGAGGCGGTGGTTGGGCTGATGTTTACTCTTAGAAATTTGCCAGTTTAAAGTTTTCTTTAGTATTGATGGCATGAATCAAGTCTATAAGAATGTAACCCGTTTCATGCAGTAAAGGGTCGTTGTCAGCAGAGGTTTCCTCGTCGCCGTCGGCTTTGGCAGCAACACTTGCGGAGTCATTTGCCGCGGGGCTTATAGCAGGCCCTGTTGGCGGACCGCCAGCTGTGCTGGCTAATTCAGGTTCCCCGTCTCCACCTTTGTCGGCATTTTTCATGGCCTCAACACTGGCATAAGTAGGCAAACCTTTTGCACTGCGGCGTTGGTTTTCGTTAGCCAGGTTTTTATTTTCTAATACAGACTTCTCTTCTACTCGCTTGCTTTCCATCAAGGACAAGGTTTTTACATCTCGATTGTCTTCAATGATAGATAGCTGATTAAGCAGGTAGACAAAATCTGGATCGTCTTTAACACGTTCCTGGTGTTGAGCCTCCAGGGTTGGAATCACGGAATGCAAATCATAATAACGATTGTGAGGTGCCGCGTGTATTTGATCCCAAGGCAGGGCATTGTCATAGGAGCTTTCACCAACCACATCCAGGTCAACCAAGGCAGGTAACGCGATGTCGGGAATCACACCCCGGTGTTGCGTGCTATCACCCGAAACGCGGTAGAATTTAGACTCGGTTATTTTTAATTGACCTTCCTTCACGGGAGTTAATGATTGCACCGTGCCTTTTCCGAACGACTGCACACCAACAATCAATCCTCGATTGTAGTCTTGAATGGCCCCGGCGAAAATCTCGGAAGCCGATGCGCTCAGTCGGTTAATCAGAACGACCAGTGGGCCTCTATAGATTGCATTGCCACGGGATTGATAATGTCTGGAAATCCGCTCATTGGTTTGGCGAATCTGAACAACCGGACCTGGATCAATAAACAAGTCCGTTAAGGTGGTTGCTTCCTGAAGTGAGCCGCCACCGTTATTGCGAAGGTCTAAAACAATGCCGTCGACATTTTCTGCCTGTAGCTCCATGACCAGTTTGGCAACGTCACGGGTTGTACTTTTGAAGTTGGGGTCGCGTTTGCGATAGGCTTCAAAATCAATATAAAAGGCGGGAACGTCGATAACGCCCAGCTTGTATACCTTTTCCCCGTCAGTGAGTTCCAGGGTCGATTTTTTGGCTGCCTGCTCTTCCAGTTTAACTTTGCCGCGGCTTATGCGAATGGTTTTACTGCTGCCGTCACCTGCATTGGCATCAAGCACGTCTAATCTGACAGTAGTGTTTTTTGGACCGCGAATTAACTTCACTACTTCGTCGAGGCGCCAGCCGACAACGTCAACCATTTCACCGTCCAGGCCCTGACCGACTGCAGTAATCTTGTCGGCAGGTTTTAACTCGCCTTGTTTGTCTGCGGGGCCGGCGGCAATCAGGCGCACAACTTTTGTGTATTCGTCTTCAGCCTGAAGCACGGCGCCGATGCCTTCTAGTGACAATGACATCGAAATATTGAAGTTCTCCAACGTCCGTGGGGCAAGATAGCTAGTGTGGGGATCGTAGAGCAATGTCAGGGAGTTAATAACAACTTCAAAGGCATCCGCACCGTCTTGTTGCGAAATCCTTGTCAGTTGGTTGTTAAAGCGTCGTGTCAGAGTCTTCTTGGCTTCGGCAATGGTTTTGCCTGTCATTTTTAAACTCAATACACTCGACTTCAAACGCTTGCGCCACAGTTCATCGGCAGTCTGTTTGTCAGCGGGCCAATTGGCTTCTTCCCGGTCGATTTTCAGCGATTCGTCACGTTCGAAGTCGAAGCTGAATTCATCATCATTGAGCTGAGCGATATTGGCTTCGAGGCGGCTGGATACACGATTGCGGTAAGTATCAAAAATGTCAAAATTGACATTTAGCTTTCCGGCCTTAAGAAAGTCATCAAACTGCAGGCGGTGCCGTTCAAATTGGTTGATATCACTCTGATAGAAATAGCTTCTGCCTGGATCCAGAGTGTCGATAAAGAGATCGAGATAGCGGCTTGAAAGCTCGTCGTCCAGGATTTTATCGCGGTAGTGCCTGGTACCCAGTTTCTCGACGATCTCAACCGTGGTTTCAGCTTGAGCAGGGGTAAAGGTGATTGCGTCCAGGGTGCGGCCAATGCTCGGCTGTGCGAGTAACAGCAGGGAGGAACACAAACCAAGCAAAACAGGAGAAACGCGTACTTTCATAAAATACTCTCTCGATAATGACAATACAGAACTTCTTGGAGTATAAGCCTAAACGCAAGTTCAGGCACCTCTTTGGGGAAAGTGCGTTTTTTGGGCTGAACTGACGTTATTGCGCGATAAAGCGTGATAAAGTCCACTCAAGGCATTGAGATTAAACACTATTTCCGCCGGAAGGATCCCAGTGTTATGATGCTGGCGTACTAAAATAACGATAAATGACACGTAGGGACTATAGATAATCACTGTGACACTATCCATGGAGTTACTTTTTGTCGGTGTGATCTTGCTGGGCACGCTGGGGGTCTTGGCGAGCAATCGCTTCTCGTCTGATGTCGTACTGTTGGCGTCTAGTGGGATTTTGCTCATTAGTGGGATTTTAAGCCCGTCTGAGGCTTTAGCGGGTTTTAGTAACCCGGGTATCGCCACAATTGCTGTCCTCTACGTTGTGGTGGCCGGGCTGCAGGAGTCGGGCACCGTTGCCTGGCTAAGTCGCTCATTGTTAGGCAGGCCAACTACACTGCCCGTTGCGCAGACACGCCTGCTGCTTCCCGCTGCATTTTTAAGTGCTTTTGCCAATAATAGCCCCGTCGTGGCCATGTTCACGACCGCAGTGCAAAACTGGTGCAAAAGAACTGGATTTAAACCCTCTCAACTGCTTTTACCCCTGAGTTATGCTTCAATTTTGGGAGGCACCTGCACCTTGATTGGCACTAGTACCAACTTGGTTGTGGATGGCATGTTACGCCAGTCTGGGCTTCCAGGCTTCAGTTTGTTTGAACTGGCCTGGATTGGGGTGCCTATCACTCTGGTTGGTGTGGTGTATTTGTTGTTATTCAGCCGATTTCTTCTTCCTAACAGAGAAAGTGCGAGCGCCAGCTTTGATCACCTGCGCGAATACTTGGTTGAAATGAAGGTTAATGACGACTGCGAATTAATTGATCAAACCGTAGAGGAAGCCGGTTTACGGCATTTACCCGGGCTTTATTTAGTTGATATTGACCGCAGCGACGAAGTGCTAGCCGTCAGCCCCAGCACTCAAATTAGAGCTGGAGACCAGCTTGTATTTGCCGGCGCAGTAGAATCGGTGGTTGAACTCAGGCGTATTAAAGGCTTGGTTCCGGCAACCACGCAAACGTTTAAACTTAGTGGTAATCAGAAGGATCGCCGTTTGTTTGAAGCAGTATTGTCCGGGGCTAGCCCAGCAACCGGTCAAAGCATCCGGGAAGCTAGATTCCGGCACCGCTACAATGCCGCTGTTCTCTCTGTCGCGCGAAACGGTGAGCGATTAGCGGGCAAGTTAGGTCAGATTACTCTGCAAGCGGGTGATACCTTACTGCTCGAAGCTCAAAAGGGTTTTTTGTTCAAATATCAAAACAGCCGGGATTTTTTACTGGTAAGCCGTTTGCTCAATACAGACAACGTGAGACACGAGCGAGCCCCCTTGGCGTTGACCATTGTGCTGGCTATGTTGGTATCAGTGGGGCTTGAGTGGCTGCCAATACTGCAGGCGGGCATTCTCGCCGGAGCTGCAATGTTGGCCACGGGCTGTCTGCGTCTCGAGGTGGCGAGAAAGAGCATTGATTTTCGGGTCTTACTAGTGATTGCCTGCGCATTTGGCTTGGGGGCTGCCACTCAAAAGGTGGGGCTAGCGTCACTGGTGGCGGGCAGTGCTTTGAACCTGGCCCAGGATAACCCGCTGATTTTATTGGCTATTGTATATGTCATTACAGTAGTCTTGACTGAAACCATGACCAATAATGCGGCTGCCATTATCATGTTCCCCATAGCGATAAGCGCCGCCGGTTCTTTAGGGCTTAGCCCCACACCGTTTGCGGTTGCCGTCATGATTGCTGCCTCGGCAAGTTTTATGACCCCCATTGGTTATCAAACCAATTTAATGGTGCAGGGCCCAGGGGGGTATCATTTTGTCGACTACCTCCGCCTGGGCTTGCCGCTCAGTATCTTGGTTGGTTTAACAGCAGTTGTGTTAATTCCTTTATTTTGGTCATTTTGATCCCTCACACTACAGGAAACCCCGATGACAGATGAGTATTCAGCCCACGGCGGCAAACTCCTCGATCTTTACGTAAAAGGCGACGCCTTGGCCCACGAAAAGGAACAGGCTAAAAGTAATGTATCCTGGGACCTAAGCAAGCGGCAGCTTTGCGATATTGAGTTGTTGTTAAATGGAGCCTTTTCACCACTAGACGGCTTTATGGGCAAGGCCGACTATGAGTCAGTCATGGATACAATGCGCCTGTCAGACGGCACTCTTTGGCCAATGCCGATCACACTCGATGTTGACGAGA
>ENA-OSET01002252-OSET01002252.1-sediment-metagenome-genome-assembly--contig:-NODE-2252-length-18855-cov-22.160028_pt1 | contig 18855 bp, 14 predicted proteins | sample MGYA00237882_ERZ534229 | MGnify/ENA primary metagenome ERZ534229 (study PRJEB26408, sample SAMN06266212) | sediment metagenome | isolation source: Hudson Canyon methane seep mesocosm | place... | reverse complement strand
AGTTCAACTGTCTCTATAGTTTCTGGTTCAAGATCTGGATTACCTAGAAATAATTGGCTATTTTGCTGTTTTTGCTCAAGAAAACTAGGTGATCTAAACGCTTGCCCATACAACAGTTTGGTGCTTAACTGTTCAGAAACATTCCAGACCAGAGCAACCCTTGGGTTAATGGTACTGCCGAAATCAGAATAATGGTCAAACCGTATACCCGCTGTTAACTGCCAGTCCGAAGCAAGCTGCCATTCATCCTGCAAAGCAACAGACCAGATAGAACGATGAGAGTTTGGTAAAAAAACAAGATCCGTACCCGTCACCTCTGTTAATGTGCCATCAATGGGGGAAATAGAACCGTCAATTATGCCATTACCAAAATTGCGTTTTTCCTGAGTTCTCAATTGTTCATATCTAAATCCAGCCGTAAGCCTGAATAAATGCTTTTCCAGGCCTTTATAAATTGAGCTTATTTCACCACTAGCCACCTGATTTTCCAATTCTATCTGCGTTATCAAACCATCAGTAAATAGCACTGGAGAACCCGTAGCACCAATATTTCCATTGGCATCAATTAGAAACATTGAGTTATCAGGAAAGTTATGCAGCTCAGTATCCACATTTGTAAACAAATAACTGGCATGTGCTAAAAATTCCCAGTCATCTATAAGATCTTCAGACGAAAAACGTAAATCGGTTAAATAATTTTCACCATCAAAGCGCCCTTCATCATCTATGGCCCCACCTGCACCCGCACCAACACCAGCATCCACTTTATTAAAAGCCCAAAAACTTATATCCCAATGCTTACGCTGCAAATTTAAATGAGCATTCCATCGCTCAGCCTGTATCTGCATTTCCCCTGGTGCTAGCGAAGCATTGGTAGAAAAGATACTATCAGCTGCAGTCTGTGCATCAGATTGAATAATTCTATCGCCATCATTATTACGGTGTGTATACTGTAAAGTACTGGCAATATCCCAGCCTAACCAGCTGTTACTATGCATACCCCAAACACTTTGGGTATCCCATGAACCACCACGAACACCCATTTCTGTTCCAGCAATATCCTTGGCTTTTTTAGTAATAATATTAATCACACCAGCAAAAGCATCTGCACCATATAAAGCAGAACCAGGGCCTCTTATTACTTCAATTTGCTGAATTGCCTCAACAGGCAATTCCATCCCCGTCATAGTACTGCCTTTATATGGCACGGAAAACCGGGTACCATTTAACAGCATCAATACTTGTGCATTAACCTCATTACTAATGCCTCGCATCGAATAAACGGGGTCATTACTTACTGCTTGAATACGCACATGTAATCCAGGCACAGTTTCTAAGACCTGATGCAATTCCGTTGCCCCCATCGTATTAATTTGTTCAGCAGTAATCACACTGGTTACTGAAGCAGACTGATACACTGGTTTTGCCGTACCTGTGGCAATAGTTACAGATATATTTGCCAATTCCAGAGGGGACATTGCAAAAAAATCATCCATTTCTTCAGCAGCAACAGAAAAACACATGACCGAACTGAGCACTGTTGGTATAAGCTTTATTTGTATGCGACTAAGCATTTTTCCTGCCATGTTAATTGAAACCCCAAACTAGTAATTAAAATCCATCTTAAAATAAACACTAGGCTCAACATCTGTTACCTGAGTTTCTACGGTTGACCCTCTAAATTCTCTATGTTTTCCTAACAAATTTTGCCCAACAATTGATACAGCTAGAGAATCATGTGCTTGCCAGGCCACTCGAAAATCCACCGTCAAATAAGATTTCACCGCGTCTTTAGGTCCAATTCCCGTAGTACCTCTAACTAAATCGACATAACGCAATGTGCTATCTAACTGCCAGTTTTCTGAAACTTGCCATAATGATGTTAAATTGAACTGGTGATGCGGGGTATCGCCTTCATCCTGTTCTTCCGTACTATCTGTACTCGAAGCTAATGCATGTAACTGCATTTGAATATACGAATAACCCGCATTTAATCGCCAGTCTTCATTTACAATCCAGCTCGTTGCTAATTCCAGCCCATAAGTTTCCCCATATAATTTATTATCTAAGATCAGAGGAATCTCTGCCCTGAGAGGAAGCACCGCAGCTCTGGGTGCTCCCTGTTCAACAGAACGAAGATTATCATATTCATTATAAAAAAAACTGAGGTCAGCACTAAATTGCTTACCCAGAAAGCGGTAGCCTAATTCATAAGCAAGCAATTCTTCAGCATCCATATCTCGACTACCCAAAATATTGATAATCACACCTGGAGCAGCAAATCCACGATGAATTATGCCATCTTGCTCAGCTCGACTTGGAACCCTGACTGCACGTGACACGGCCCCCCATACACTGTGTTTATCATAAGGTTTCCATAGTAACCTGGCACTGGGTTGATATTCGAACCCCGTATAACTGTTATGTTCCAGTTTAGTCCCAACAGTTAAAATTAATTGCTCATCAATCAAACTAATTTCATCCTGAACGAATGCACTATATATCTGATCTGATCTATGCTCAGGATTAACACTCATTAAAGAGCCGGCTTTAATTTCATCACTAATATAACGAAAGCCTAAACCCCAAACAAATTCCTGTTGCCAAAAAGTTTGAAATCGATGCTGAAATTCTAAATCAACGGTATCTCGCTTATCTTTAATATAAAAATGCTCTCGTTCAGCACGGTCATAATAACTTTGAAAGCTTAAATCCGATCCATTGCCTAAATCACTATCCCATCGAAATAAAGCATGCCCCCCAAACACATCAGTCTGGCTCTCAAAATTACCGAAAGGGGCAACATTTATTGACGCGGAGGCCATCTCACCTTCTTCACCCAGATAGACTTCAGTTTGAAAAGTGATATTATTGTCATCATTGAGGTCACTATCTAGCCTAAAACCTGCTCGCCCCATCCGCCAGTCGTCCACCCCATCTTCAGCTTCATCTTTTTCAAAACCTTTGCCATATATTCGATAGTGCGTATTTTCATTAACATTTCCACCATACCTTACGCTGAGCTGTCCTCTTTCTTCATTACCAGCTAAAGCACTGACCATCAAACCTGCGGTTTCACTGGCTTTTTTTGTAATTATATTTATCACACCATTAACTGCATTAGCCCCCCATAAAGTCCCCCCAGGACCTCTTACCACTTCAATTCTGTCAATATCCTGTAGAACCGTATCAACCGTATCCCAATAGGCCCCACCAAAAAAGGGAGAATAAACTGTTCTACCATCCATTAAAATTAACAATTTATTTGAAAATATATCATTAAACCCCCGGATAGAGACTGCCCACTTATTCGAATCCAGTTTTGCAACCTGGACACCAGGAACAACTCTTAAAGCATCAGCAATCGTTGTTGCTCCTGAGCGCTGTATATCTTGCTGATTCAAAACATAAACAGATGAAGCAGCCAAACTTAACTTTTGCGGCTTTTTAGCCAATGAAGTAATTTGAATATCAGCCAGTTGCTCTAAACTTAAATCAAAAAAGTCATCAGCTAAAGTTTCACTTTTTAAATTAAAAGCAAAACAGTACAAAGATAAAATAAAAATAACCTTTGACAGGCTTATAGCTAGGTTTGCTATATCATTTTTTTCTTCAAAAGCAGTCATAAAAGCTCATCTAACGGTACAGGTTTGGCAATTCCATAGCCTTGAGCATAATCCACACCCAGTTCATTTAATAAGTTGAATATGTCTTTATTTTCCACAAACTCTGCAATGGTTTTCTTCCCCATTACATGCCCAACCTCGTTAATTGACTTAACCATTGCCAAATCCACTTTGTCATGCAAAATATCTTTAACAAATAATCCATCAATTTTTAAAAAATCAACGGGCAGATTTTTCAAATAGGCAAAAGATGAAAGTCCACTACCAAAATCATCCAACGAAAACGAACAACCCATTTCTCGCAAGTGCTGAATAAATTTAGTCGCACTATTTAAATTACCGATGGCTGCTGTTTCAGTAATCTCAAAACAGATTTTCGACATTGGAATGGAATAAACGTCAAATGTTTCAGTAATAAAATTCAACATAGACTCATCAGATAATGACAAGCCCGATAAATTAACCGAGCATACAGCCAATTCATCTAAGCAATCAGGGTGATTTGCTAACCATTCAAATAAATGGGCAATCACCCATTTATCTAGAGCCGTCGCTAAATTATATCGCTCCGCTGCGGGTAAAAAAGCACCAGGAGGAATAGTCTGTCCATTTTCATCTATATAACGGACCAAAGTTTCAAAATGCAATCCTTCCTTGCTGTCAGAGATTGGAACAATCAGCTGTCCATACAAAACAAAACAGTTTTCATCGAGTCCTTTTTGGATTTTTTCTACCCATTGCATTTCCCCCTGTCTTGAAGCCAGCTCTTCATCATCGGGCCTAAAAACATGGACTCGGTTTCGACCTTTATCTTTTGCTGCATAACAAGCTGCATCAGCTTCTTTTAAAATATCAACAGCATTCCCAGTGGCACTATTAATGGATGAAATACCAATACTGACACCCACGGAAAAACTTCTATCTTCCCAGGCAAATTGAAAATCTCTAATGACATTTCGAAGCTGTTCACAGACATGAGCGGCTTGATTTAGGGAGCAATCGTGCATCAAAATACCGAATTCATCCCCCCCCAGTCGAGCCAGTAAATCACCCTTTCTGACTTGAACTTTTAAAACATTACCTAATTGCTTTAACAGCTCATCCCCTGCCATATGACCACTGGTATCATTGACGACTTTAAATTGATCTAAATCTAAATAACAAAGGGCATGTTCATTTTCATCATGTTTTGCTTGTTCTACCACCAACTGCAGAATAGTATCAAACTCACTTCTGTTAACTAAGCCTGTTAATGCATCATGACTGGCCTGATATTCAACTTTTGCTGATAGCATCTTGGTTTCTGTTACATCCTCACAAACCAATAAGAAATTATTTTGCTGATGCTCTGTGTTAATGAGTCGTGCCGTTTCCCTTACCCAAATAATTCTTCCATCACGACAAACTTTTCTGATCTCTTGCTTATGTACTTTATGTGGGGAAGCAACACACAAATCAAACATCATTTTTGCAGCCAGCAAATCATCAGGATGGACAAAGTCAAAAATTGAACGATTACGTAATTCCTCACTCGTTAAATCTAGCTGCTTAGCTCCAAATCGGTTGACTGATACAATATTGCCATTCGCACTAAGATGAAACACCATAGTAGGGTTATCATCATAAAGAGCAAGATAATGATTTTTAGCAACTATCAGGGCATTATTTTGCTGCTCCACCGTTGCAACCATGATATTAAATGCATCAACCAACTCACCTACTTCATCATTACTCTGCCGATGAGCTCGTTGAGAAAAATCTTGTTGCTGACTAATATTATTCACCGTTGTTAACAATTTCTTCAACGGGGCGGTAATAACCCTAAGTAAAGGCGCTGTTAAGAAAAAAGTAACCACTGTCGCCACTAGCAACACAACAAAAATCAAAATGATATACTTAAATTTTTGTATAAATGCACTCTCTAGGTTTGCATGTATATAAACTGCCCCCAAAGTATCAGCATCTAGTATTATTGATTTATATACATTGAGTAATGTCTTTTTAAAATGTGTTATTTGACCAGTGTATTGATCAGGACATGACTCTCCCCGATATCCCTTCACTTCAAAAGAAGTAAATAGTCGACCCTGTGTATCATAAAGGCAAGCAAATTGAACCGTTGTAACTTGCTCTAAAGAGGATAGATTTTCTTTGGCCAAAGTAGCATCATCAAAAGATAAGGCAGCAGTACTTCGGTTACCAATCAATTCTGCCATTGTGGACAATTCATTTTCTGCATTCTGCTTAAATACAGAAACTTCCAATAATAGTAGAAAAAAAGCAGCGATCACTAGCCCTGAAACACTGGAAAACAGTAAGATTGATATTAATTTCTTTTGTATAGAGAGGTTTTGAAGAGGCTTAATCATTTGACTCTCCATAATAAACTTCAGCAATCTCTAATAGCTTTGCACTAATATCTAAACCGCTATCCCGTAAAACCTTTAAATTTATATGTAATTTGACTTTGCCCTCTTTTTGAAAAAAAGCAATCATGCCCCCTGATTGAGTAAAACGCTTTAGCTCTCCAACGGTTAAAGAAGGTGTTAATGAAGCAATGGTTAAAGCACCAGACAAAGCATCGAGATTTTTTGTAAAAGATGATAGATAAACAATATGGCAATGCTGGGTAGCCTCACCAACCTCTATACGATATAAACGGATGGATTTATTCTTTACCTTTCTTTTTTCAATGGGATTAATAATTGGGCCAAAGGGGTCTTTACCAATAAGACAGATATTAAAGGTCTCTAACTCATTTTCTGGCCAACTAATGAATTTGGTAAAATTGTACAGATAAGCCGCTTTGATTTTATATTCAATAGGGTTTTCTTCAGCAATCGAGGGGCTAAAAAAAGGCACACAGAATAGAAGAAACAAAAGTCTCAACAATACGCAGTTTTGTTGTTTATAAAAAAAAGTTTTATACATAATTAGCGCGTAATAGAATCCTTTATTTCAAGCACAAATACACTTCCCCGTAAGGAGACAAACATAGCCTGTTATTCAACATGCTTATAGCCAAAAGAAACAACAATATAATAGAAGGTAATTTGTAGAGCGGGCTGCCTTCAGGCCCTGCGCTCCATCGTCTGATGAAGATGAAGATGCATACTTAATCACTCATAACTCTAACGACTACAAATCATCGCCAAAGCATATCAACACATTATTCTAAAATAATATTGGCCGCACCAGCTTTATAGTATAGATAAGAGTTTGAATAAAGCTATCCTTCAGCAAAAAAAGTTTTTAAAACCCTAATCATGTAGGCGTGATCTTTAACGCCAGCACTCTCTCTTATACTGTGCATAGCCCACATAGGGTTCCCTACATCAACCGTTCTAACGCCTAATTTTGCAGAGGTCATTGGTCCAATAGTACTTCCACAAGGGATGTCAGTTCGATGTGAATATTTTTGGTAGGGTATATCACTTAACTCACACCAGCGAATAAACATGGCCTCTGAAATACTTTCGGAACTGTAGCGATGATTTGCATTCACCTTTATAACAGGCCCTTTATTGACGGTAACTTTATGCTCAGGTTCATAGGCTGCAGGAAAATTAGGTTGATAAGCATGAGCCATATCGGCACTGATCATAAAACTTTGCGCCAATGCACGCTGATAATCTTCTTTATCAACATCCATAGCAAAAGCTATACGTTGAAGAATATCAGGTAAAAAACAACCATCTGCACCTTTGGTACTTTCACTGCCTATCTCTTCATGATCAAAAAAGGCAGCCATTAAAGTATGATCCGAGTCCAGACTTTTTTCATCCAGAATAGCTTGCAAACCAGCATGACAAGAGGCTAAATTATCTAACTGGCTATTTGCGTAGAATTGCTGCTCTGCCCCCCAAAACACACCTTTTTGGGTATCATAAACGCTTAATTCCCAAGACAAAATATTATCAGCCTCAATTCCACACTGTTTGGCCAGCAACTCATGTAAATATTTGTCAGAAAGCTGTTCTTCAATGGATGTGGACAAAATCAAAGACAGTTCAGTTTGCTTGTTTAACTTTAAACCGTCTTCATTGACCTTTCTATTCATATGAATAGCCAGATTAGGCAAGCGTATAAGCGTTTGTTCAAAATGTACCAACTGACTGCTGATTTCACCTTTAGCCGTTTTATAACTAACCCGACCCGCCAAACTTAAATCTCTATCTGTAAAAGTAGCCAATATAGGGCCACCATAGACCTCAACCCCTAATCTAAGCAATCCATCCGATTTTTTTACTGCATTAGGCTTTATTTTCAATCCAGGCGAGTCTGTATGGGCACCTAAAATTTTATACCCCGTTTCAGGCAATGGTTTTTTGCCCAGTACAAAAAAAATAATAGAGGAATCATCTCTAATAACACAATAGCGCCCAGCTGGCTTTAAAGTCCATTTTTCGGCTTCATTTAATTCGATAAAGCCGAATGAATTTAAAGCCTCTTTAATCGTTTTAACCGCATGATAAGCACTGGGACTATCATCAATAAAATCCAATAAATCTTTAACCTGTTTTTGTGCGTCCATCATTTATGCTTTAGCTCCAACGAAACTGAATTAATACAATAACGCAACCCTGTCGGTTGCGGTCCATCTTCAAATACGTGACCTAAATGGGCATCACAGGCCTTACACGTGACTTCTACCCGAGTCATCCCCATTCCTTGATCAGCAATTAGGTTAATTTTACCCTGATCTAGCACATCCCAAAAGCTGGGCCAGCCCGATCCCGAGTCATATTTAACTTCAGAATCAAATAGCAAGCTACCACAGCAGGCACAGTGATAAATGCCTTCTTGCTTACAATCTGTATATTTACCCGTAAATGGCCGTTCCGTGCCTTTATTTCTGCATACCTCAAACTGCTCGGGTGTTAATTTTTCTCGCCATTGTTGCTGCTTATCTTGCTCATTCATCATGATATACCTATATTGCTTATCTTTATTTTACACACGGCATCAGTGATAACAAGGCTTAAATCATATGCCAAAGCGTCTATTTTAATACATTGCAAGCCCCAATTAATAAGATAAGGTCTAATAATTCAGTACTTTTATTCCCCAAAAATAGCCTGCAAAAATTTATGCTATAATGTTGCAATTATTATTTCTAATAGAGAACAATCATGTCCGAAATGATGAGCTCAGGTGTAGAGCTAATGCTAATAGGTATGACCATAGTCTTCGCCTTTTTAGCCTTACTAATTGTGATGGTAAACATCATGACTGCAGTGATACAACGCTTCTTTCCAGAGCAACCTATCAATGCAATAACTCCGGCATCGGCTTCAACTAGCCATACAGATGCAGGTGTTATTGCTGCAATAAGTGCGGCAGTACACCAGTACCGCAACAAGCATAAATAGTTAATTTTTAGGAAACTTAAAGCGACCCACAAAGTAAGCTTTATTAAAACTGACCCAAAAAAGTCACAGGAGAAAAACCATGACAGAGGTTAAGAAACCTTTAGGCATCACAGAAGTCGTGTTACGAGATGCACATCAATCAATCTTGGCGACACGATTACGTATTGAAGATATGCTCCCTATTTGTGAAAAACTAGATCAAATAGGTTATTGGTCCATTGAGTCCTGGGGTGGCGCAACATTTGATGCCTGCATTAGATACTTAGGCGAAGACCCTTGGGAAAGATTGCGTCTATTAAAAGCTGCGATGCCCAATACACCACAACAAATGTTATTCCGTGGCCAAAATATTTTAGGCTATAGACATTATGCTGATGATGTAGTTGATAAATTTGTAGAACGCTGTGTTGTTAATGGTATGGACGTGTTCCGTATCTTTGATGCCATGAACGATATGCGCAATATTGAGCAAGCGGTTAAAGCAGTACTAAATACTGACGCACATGCTCAAGGAACTATCTCATATACCACAAGTCCTTTTCATACTATTGATAAATGGGTGATTCAAGGCAAGCAAATTGAAGATATGGGAGCACACTCCATTTGTATCAAAGATATGGCTGGCTTGTTAAAACCTTATGATGCCTTTGAATTAGTCACTAAATTAAAACAGGCGACTGATATTCCTGTACATATGCATTGCCATGCAACCACAGGTTTAAGTGTACCGACTATTATTAAAGCTGCTGAAGCAGGTATAGATAATGTAGATACAGCTATCTCTTCATTAAGCATGACTTATGGTCACAGCCCTACCGAAACAATTGCTGCTTGCCTGGAAGGTCAAGATAGAGACACAGGCCTGGATCTACTCAAACTTGAAGATATTGCGCACTACTTTAGAGATGTCAGAAAAAAATATGCTCAATATGAAGGCAGTTTAAAAGGTGTCGATAGCAGAATATTAACATCTCAAGTCCCTGGCGGCATGTTAACCAACATGGAAAGCCAGCTAAAAGAGCAAGGCGCTGCTGATAAGTTTGATGAGGTATTAAAAGAAATACCCAAAGTCCGTGAAGACCTGGGCTTTATCCCCTTAGTCACACCTACATCACAAATCGTTGGAACACAAGCCGTGTTAAATGTGATTGCTGGTGAGCGCTACAAAACGATTACCAAAGAAACCGCAGGTGTATTAAAGGGTGAATACGGCGCTGCACCTGCTGAACTCAATAAAGATTTACAAGCAAGAGTCTTAGAAGGTGAAGAAGCAATTACTTGTCGTCCAGCTGATTTGATTGAAGCTGAAATGCATAAACTGGTTGCTGAAGTCAAAGAAAAAGCTGAAGCAGAAGGTGTTACTCTTGCTGATAATATAGAAGAAGATGCCTTAATTAATGGCCTGTTTGCCCAGGTAGGCTGGAAATTTATTACTAATCGTAATAATCCAGACGCTTTTGAACCAGCACCAAACCCTGAAGCATTTGCTGCATCTCAGGCACCTGTTAAAGATACGCCGACAGAAACATACTCGGTTAATGTTGATGGCAGAAGCTACAATGTTGCTGTAGGCCCTGGCGGCTCAAATATTAGCGTACAACACACTAGCAGCACACCCGTTACTGAAGTTTCAAGCAATGGTGAAGTTATTGAATCACCCATGGCAGGGAATATTTTAAAAGTTAACGTGACTCCTGGCGCACATGTTGCTCAAGGAGACGTCGTTTTAATTATGGAAGCTATGAAAATGGAAACTGAAGTCCGCTCTAAAATTTCAGGGACTGTCAGTACACTTAATGTTAAAGAAGGTGATGCTGTTGCTGTTGGTGAGACTTTAATAACACTTTAGCACTGAAGACTTTAGCAAACCCAAAAATTGTTTTATCCGAAAGTAAATCTTTAGCCTTGCTTAAGCCTGGCTAAAGCCTTACTTGCAAAGATTAAGCTTACTTTTATCAAACTTACTGCTGTCAAGTTAGCGTAATATGCTGCCCGACAATCTTTTTAAAAAACCAGGTTACAATCATATAACCTAACAAAATAAAATAAATTGCTCTATGGAAAATCTCATTGCCCTGTGGGAAAGCACTGGCCTGTATAACTTCTCTGGTCCGCAAGTATTTATGATGCTTGTGGGTTTTTTATTACTTTTTCTTGCCATCAAGAAAGGTTTTGAACCCCTACTATTACTACCCATTGGCTTTGGGGCAGTTTTAAGTAATATACCTATCGCAGGTATTGCCGAAGAGGGCGGTATTTTACATTACTTATATTTCGGCATTAAGTCAGGTATTTTTCCTTTACTCATTTTTATGGGGGTAGGTGCAATGACTGATTTTGGTCCTATGCTGGCAAACCCTAAGACCTTATTACTAGGTGCAGCAGCTCAATTTGGTATTTTTGCTACATTATTAGGCGCCTTGGCACTGAACATGATTCCAGGCATGGAATTCTCTTTAAAAGATGCTGCCGCCATTGCTATTATTGGTGGTGCTGATGGCCCTACTGCTATTTATGTAGCCTCTAAATTGGCACCTGATCTACTCGGCGCAATTGCTGTTGCCGCATACTCATATATGGCTTTGGTTCCTTTAATTCAGCCTCCTATTATGCGTGCGCTAACAACAGAAGAAGAGCGTAAGATTGAAATGCAACAATTACGCAATGTTTCTGCTAAAGAAAAGGTTATTTTTCCTTTAATGTTATTAACATTATCAGCATTACTCCTGCCTTCAGCAGCTCCTCTGGTGGGGATGTTTTGCTTAGGTAATCTTATGAATGCCTGCGGCGTGGTGGAAAGATTAAGTAAAACAGCACAAAATGAACTAATAAATATTGTGACTATTTTCCTAGGTCTTGCTGTGGGATCAAAACTAAGTGCAGAAGCGTTCCTAAAAGCTGAAACCTTAGGTATTTTAGCCTTAGGAGCGATTGCATTTTGTATTGGTACAGCTTGCGGCGTACTGATGGCAAAAGTGATGAACAAATATAGTGACACCCCTATCAATCCTTTAATTGGTGCTGCTGGCGTATCTGCTGTTCCGATGGCTGCTCGAGTAGCAAATAAAGTTGGATTAGAAAGCAACCCTCATAACTTCTTGCTGATGCATGCTATGGGACCCAATGTTGCGGGTGTAATTGGTTCTGCGGTGGCCGCAGGTATTTTGTTAAGCCTGGTTAAATAGAAAAAGGTGGGCATTGCCCACCCTACATATTACCGTAGAGACGTAGCATGCTACGTCTCTACGCGATTGATTTAATATACTCTCTGGTTAATTTAAAAATGACCGGACTTAACAAAGCTAATGCAATTAAATTAGGGATGGCCATCAAGCCATTCATTACATCAGCCATCAACCAGATAACCCCTAGCTTACCCATTGCCCCCACCGGTATAGCACATAACCATAACACACGATAAGGCCAAATCACCTTTACCCCAAACAAAAATTCAGCACAGCGCTCACCGTAATAACTCCAGCCTAATATAGTGGTAAATGCAAACACCACTAAACCGCAAACAACAATATACCCACCCCAACCAGGCATTGCAGTACTAAAAGCCAGCGTTGATAATGCTGCACCTGTCTCTCCACTAGACCATGCTCCCGTTAATACGATAACCAAAGCAGTCATGGTACACACCATCAAGGTATCAATAAAAGTACCCAACATGGCTACCATCCCTTGTTGCACGGGATTATTAGTCTTTGCCGCCGCGTGAGCAATGGGCGCGCTCCCCAGTCCAGCTTCATTAGAAAAAACACCTCTAGCCACACCAAAACGAATGGCAGCCCAGACTGCAGCACCAGCAAAACCGCCCACTGCTGCTGTCTCGGTAAAAGCACTAGACACAATTAATAACAAGGCCTCTGGCACTTGCTCTATATTTGTAGCTATTACAAACAAAGCACTGACTATATACAATACAGCCATAGTAGGCACTAATTTAGCCGCAACCGCAGCAATACGCCCTAAACCACCTAAAATAACTGCGGCGGCCAGTACGGTAAGCACTATCCCTGTTTGCCAAACAGGGATATGAAACATTGCTTCAACTGCGTCAGCAACGGAATTGGCCTGCACCATATTTCCAATACCAAAAGCAGCAAAGGCCCCCAGAAAAGCAAAAATAACAGCTAGCCAGTTCCATTTTTTGCCCAAGCCGTTTTTAATATAATACATGGGCCCGCCCACATGCAGTCCAAACTCATCAACCTCTCTGTATTTAACGGCCAATACGGCTTCAGCATATTTAGTCGCCATCCCAAACAAGGCCGTCATCCACATCCAGAAAACCGCACCTGGTCCACCTAAAGCAATGGCAGTAGCAACACCAGCAATATTTCCAGTACCAATCGTGGCTGATAACGAGGTCATCAAGGCCTGATAAGGTGAAATATCACCTTCCTGTTCAGATTCACGACTTTTCCACAGCATCACAAAGGCTTTTATGGTGTATCGCCAAGGGAAGGCTCTTAAGCCCAACATAAGAAATATACCGACACCCAATAAAAAGGCCAGCATAACTGGCCCCCAGACTAAACCACTTAACTGGTTTAGTAATTCTTCAAATCTTTTCATTGAGATAATTTATTTGCTTCTTCAGATCTATCATAGTCAACCCCCACACTCACAATAAAACTGGTCGCCTGTTCAATATTCATTTCAGACTTAACAACCTTAGACTGGTGGGTAATCACTGTAAAACCCGAGGTAGGATTAGGCGATGTCGGTACAAACAGAATATACATCTCATTTTCTTTATTGGTCACATAGGCAGGCACCCATAGACCTTCTTTTGGATATTCGATATAAACCACTTCTCTAGGCTGTTTTTTCTCATGCCCAGAAAACATATTAACAACTTTTTTAACCACCCTATAGACCGTATTTAGCAGAGGGATTCTATCTACAATCAAATCAATTAATGAAATGATCCATGACTTACCCACCATGCTTAAACGATAACCCACATAGGTAAACAGAGTAAAACTACCCGCAAAAATAAGGCTGGTCATAAAATAAGTATCATAATAACCATAGACAAAACGAATTAAATCAGAGAAACGATCATTCATAAAAAAAACAATCTGACCGATAATATAGACGGGCAAAAAAGCCAAAATGCCAATTAAAAAGTAATTAAATATTTTTTTCATGATCTCACCTTGTTTTTCATTATAATTATAGGGTGCTACTGTTTTAACAGTTTATACCTAATCAAGAAACTTGTGTTACTTCTATTCCCCTGCTTAAGTTGCTTATTTTATAATCAACAAAACACCTGAAAGCAATAGAAAAGCTGCAAATAACTGGCTATATTTTTTATTATCAATTTCACTATAAAGCAATTCCTCAGTTAGCAAAAAGACAATAACACCTAACTGTAAAAAGCTCATATTATCTGTATACGACAACTCAAACTGACTACCAATAAAAACAAGTGTGATTAACTGAAACACAGCAAATGTTGCGTAGCAAATTGCCACAGTCACTCGCGTGGCATTCTTCTCATAGCCCTTAGCATGCACAATTGCTGTTAACAAGGAGCCCCCTAAATTAGTTAAGCCATGAATAACCCCCATAACGGCAAGATAGGTTTTCTCAAACTTAACCATCTCTTGCATTCTTTGCTCTATTGCAGGAAAAAAACTTTTTAATGCAACCAGAATCAGAAAACCGCCAACCAATAAAGCTATATTGATTTTTGCCGTGCTGACAAAGAATAAAAAGACAATAACTAAAGGAATGCTATAAATTAGAACTTTTTTATAAAAACAGCGATCGATAAATTGATAGTGCTTAATAATTTGCAAGCAATTTATGGCGATTGAAATAGGCAGTAAAACACTTAAGGCATTAATAAAATCATAGCCTAACAATAACAACAAAGGTGTACCAAATAACAACACCCCCACCCCAAATACAGATTGAATTACAGCAGTTGCAAGCACTGTAAGTAAAATATCAGCTGGCATTATTTCCTCTTTTATTATTATTGTTGTAATTACTCAGCAAAAAACGGATACCGCTTCTAAGCCCTCTCCTGCTGAATGCCTACACGGATGAAGATAAATAGAGCACCTCAGGATATGTTGTAGGGCTGACTGGGAGAGGGTAAGTTAAAATAAATTATTTTCATTATAAAACAGTCACTTGACCACTAAACAACTAAGCCATAGTCGACTCAAAACATTTAGCGATAGCAATATTCAATAAGGCTTCGACTTCACTCATCCCCATTGCAACCTCATCGGCAATTGCCTCTGTATGATCAGTATACTCAACAAAACCAAGCGCAATATTAACGGCAATATCGTTTGGTGTTTTAACATTATCAAAAACATGCTGCTTGATTCTACTGGCAATGATCTCTGCCGTCTGCAGCGAAACCCCAGGAAAAGCCAGTATAAAGTCGTCATCACCGACTCTAGCTGCAATATCCAGCTCAGCACGTATATCATGCTTAATTGATGCAACAACCTTTAGTAAGGTCGTGTCCATTTCATGCTCTACTAACTGATGCTGTTTTTTAAAATCCGTCAAACTGAGATATAACAACGAAAATGGTTTTTCATTTCGTTTTGAATTTTCAACCTTTTCATACAAGCGTTCCAATACACTTTCTTTAGTCAATAACTGTGTTAACGGGTCTATCATCAGGCTTTCATTATCAAGCGCTTCCTGCGCTTCAAGCCTAAGTACATTTATAATCCCCAGCGAACAAGCCAGTAAAACACCTAAAATCCAAGCAAAATACCACATTGTCCCTCCTAATAAATCGTATGATCGTTTTTACGAATATACTCAACAGTGACTTTGCCTCGAAGCACGCGAAAGACCCAGCTGGTATACAGCAATATCAAAGGTAAAAAGATCACTGTTACCCAAAACATCATATTCAATGTGTTTAAGCTGGAACTTGAGTCCCACACTGTCAATGAACTATTTGCAGAAATACTGGAAGGAACAATAAAGGGAAACATTGAGCCCCCACCTGTCAAAACTATTGCGCCTACAGTAATACAACTAAATACAAAAGCAGTTCCAGGCCTATTTATTTTCGACATCACAATGGTTAAGCCCCCACTAATAAATGCTGTAGCAGGCACTGCCCATAAAGCAGGAAGGTGGCCATAATTATCTAGCCATATCCCAGCCCCCCGTTTAACAGATTTCGCTATCGGGTTTGATGGCCCATTAGGAAAAATTTCTGAGCTAATATGATAGCCGTCAATAAAAGTGATACAGCAACCAGCAATAGCAAATAAAAACAGCGTTAAACAGGTAAAGATCAACACGCTTTTTTTAGCCCTTTCATTAATATCTTCTAGCGTTTTGAGTTGCAAAAAAACCGCACCATGCATAACAAACATGGATAAACTGGTTAACCCCACCAATAATGAAAATGGATTTAGCAAGCCTAACAGGCTACCAAAATACACAATGCGCATATCGCCTTCAAAATGAAACGGAATACCTTTTAATAAGTTACCAAAAGCTACACCAAAAACTAATGCGGGTACAAAACCGCCAACAAACAGTGCCCTATCCCAATTAGCTCGCCATTTTTGACTCGGTAATTTACTTCGGTAATCAAACCCCAGGGGCCTTAAAAATAAAGCAAACAAGGTGAGTAGCAAAGCGAAATACATACTGGAAAAAGAAACAGCATAGGCGGTTGGCCAGGCTGCAAACAATGCCCCCCCCGCCATCACAAACCAGACTTGATTACCTTCCCAGGTTGGACCAACAGAATTAATAATAACTCGTCTTTCCTCATCTGTTTTACCCAGAAAAGGCAGTAATACCCCGACCCCCAGATCAAAGCCACCCATAACAGCAAAACCGATTAATAAAGTGCCTAAAAACACCCACCAAATAATTCTAAATGTTTCATAATCAAAAATCATCTTTAGCTCCTTCCATCAAGTTCAAAATGATACCGCTGCTTATGTAAGCTACTCGGACCTAATTTGATATATTTCATCATTAAGAACATTTCTATCACCAGAAAGATTGAGTACAGAATGATATAGCCAGACAGACTAAGAATTAAATCCCACTCAGTTAAACTAGAAGCACCTAAAAAAGTCGGCAACACTTCAGCAATTGCCCAGGGTTGTCGTCCAAATTCTGCAACAAACCAGCCTGTCTCACAAGCTATCCAGGGAAAAGGTAAGGTATAAAGACTTAATTTTAAAACCCAATCTTTTCGACATTTTCTAATTGAGCTGGCAATCACCGCTGTCACAAAAACAATCAACATAATTAAACCGCTTGCCACCATCACTCTAAAAGACCAGAACAAAGGAGCCACCTGTGGAATTGAATTTTTAACCGCCATTTCAATTTGTTCATCCGTTGCATCCACCACTTTTTCTGTATAGCGTTTTAACAATAAACCATAGCCCAAGTATTGCTTAAGCTCCTCAAACTCTGCAATAACCGATGGATCCCGGTCACCCTCCCTTAGCTTTTGCAATAGACCATAAGCTTTTATTCCACTGTGTATATGCACTCGATTATTTTGCAAGATTTCGTGCAATCCAAGTACAGGGGTATCGGTTGATCGCGTCCCAATCAAGCCTAACACCCAGGGTATTCTAATAGCATGATGAGTTTCCATTGCTTCTTGATCAGGAAATCCAACTAAAGTAAAAGCAGCGGGTGGCTCTTCAGTATGCCATTCCGCTTCGATAGCCGCTAACTTGGCCTTTTGTACTTCACCATCGGTATAGCCACTCTCATCCCCCAATACCAGAACAGATAATACAGCGGCCAAACCAAAGCCAGCCGCAATAGTATAAGAACGTTGAGAGAAAGCCGCATCACGCCCTTTCAACATATAAAATGCACTAATCGCCAGGACAAAAGCTGAAGCCGTGGTATAACCGGCTGCAACGGTATGAACAAACTTAACCTGGGCAGCAGGATTAAAAATCAATTCGCCAAAACTCGTTACTTCCATCCGCAGAGTTTCATAATTAAACTCAGCCCCTACCGGATGTTGCATCCAGCCATTGGCAACCAAAATCCATAAAGCTGAAAGATTTGAACCCAAGGCAACTAACCAGGTAATTGTTAGATGCTGTCCTCTACTGAGTTTATCCCAACCAAAGAAAAACAAACCAACAAAAGTCGACTCCATAAAAAAAGCCATTAAGCCCTCAATAGCTAGAGGTGCACCAAACACATCACCCACATAATGCGAAAAATAAGACCAGTTCATCCCAAACTGAAATTCCATGGTTAAGCCCGTGGTAACACCCAGGGCAAAATTGATACCAAACAATTTCCCCCAGAACTGGGTCATATCCTTATAAACTTCTTTGCCTGTCATCACATAAGTTGATTCCATAATAGCCAAAAGAAATGACAAACCAATGGTTAATGGTACAAACAGAAAATGGTACAAAGTAGTCACTGCAAACTGCCAACGAGATAGCTCAACAACTGCATCTGAAATCATATAGAGCCTTTAAATAATAAAGTTTTCATAAGCTTTAAGAATAGGTCACCTGATAATAGCTGACAAGTATTAATTTGAAGTAAAATAGCCCTAACAATGATAATGTACTATTTGTTAGCCCTTCCCAGGCTGACGAAAACAGTTTAAGACAGCAAGTTAAGATTACGATTGTCTGTTATTTCACTCAAACTTATACCTAAAATCGCCAAGTAAAAAATGATTATCGTCATATCGCCATCAAAAACTTTAGACTTATCAGAGAACTCCATACAATCTCACAGTCAGCCCAGGCAATTAGCTCAAAGCCAGGTTCTTATTGATACAGCAAAACAGCTAACAGCTGAAGAGCTTTCAAAGTTAATGAAGATTAGCGATAAACTAA
>ENA-OSET01002251-OSET01002251.1-sediment-metagenome-genome-assembly--contig:-NODE-2251-length-18865-cov-4.357515_pt1 | contig 18865 bp, 19 predicted proteins | sample MGYA00237882_ERZ534229 | MGnify/ENA primary metagenome ERZ534229 (study PRJEB26408, sample SAMN06266212) | sediment metagenome | isolation source: Hudson Canyon methane seep mesocosm | place... | reverse complement strand
ACTTCTACTTACGTACTCACGAACGGCTTTATCCTCCCACAACCACTCAGCGCATTGATTAGAAATAGGTGGGTATACTAACTGCAGAAAATTAATTAATGATTTCATCGAGCATTCCTAACGAGACTGTAGTACAACAAGTTTTCCACACGACTCACCTTTCTGATTTCTATATTGAAAGCTTACTGCCAAAGGCTTCAAGCAGAGTTTAATTCAGTAAGTCCTTGTGACAATCATGTTGCGTATTGGGTTTTTACTCAAAGAGAGTCTAAAGAGACAAATCCAAAGGGATATTTGAGTGTTCGTGGTTGTAATAATAATGAAACAACAACTTTAGAACAAATCAATGCTGCAAGTGCTAAAAGAAATGAATACCTTGATTCTTTAGGAATGGATTCGGCTATCTATGCCTGGTTCCCTGGTGCTGGTAGCCCCGTAGAGAACACATACGATTACTTAGAGGTATGGGCTAATTCGTCAATGAAAGAGTGGGGTAAAGCACCTGATGCTTGGCTTGCTGGAAATCCAGATCCTTCAGGACTTTCAGATCTTAGAGAGTGTGATATGCCGAGAGTTTATTATTCGCAATATGTAGGTGGAAAAACTGCTGAGTAAAAAAAAGATTAAAATAATCTAAAATTAAAGAACGGTCACAAAAGTGGCCGTTTTTTTGTAAATAGGTCTTTAGCTTAACCTTATATATAATTATTATTAGGAGACGGCAGTAATGGCAAAAGATTACAAACCACAAGACCTTCTATCTAAAGAACAGATCAAGATTATAAGGAAGAAGAGAGACTGGATAAATGTAGTTTCTATTTCAATGAATTGGCTACAAATTTTGGCTGCTATGGCTTTGTTCTTTTACTTTCCAAACGTTTTGACCTTCTTACTTTCTGTAATTGTAATCGGCAGTCGGCAATTTGCTTTAGCAGTATTAGCGCATGATGGGGCGCATAATCTATTATTTTCTAATGAAAAAATTAATGATTTTGTTTCCCAGTGGTTTTGTGCATTTCCACTATTTTCAGACAACCGCCCTTACAGGCCATATCATCTAGCTCATCACAGGTTTACAGAATCAGAGAATGATCCTGATTTAAGTCTAAGCGCACCTTTCCCTATAACAAAAGCAAGTTTTCGTAGAAAAGTTATTAGAGACTTAACCGGCCAAACTGGATTTAAAAGATATTCAATAGCTCTCAAATCAATCTTTTCTTCAGAAGCTGACAACTTTGCAGGAAGGATAAAAAAAATATCAGATAAGATCAGCGGATTTTTTATTAGCAATCTGGTTATTTTTTCCCTTATTGCTATTTTTTCGCATTGGTCTATTTACTTCCTACTTTGGTGGATTCCTGCATTTACCTATTACAGCCTTATAGTTAGGATAAGAAATATTGCTGAACATTCAGTTACTCCAGGTGATACTAATCTCAATAACACTAGGACTACCAAGGCGTCTCTGTTAACAAGGTACTTACTGGTTCCTCACCATGTAAACTTTCACCTAGAACATCATCTCTTCACCAACTGTCCTTGGTACAACCTACCAAAAGTACATGAAATGCTGAAAGGAGAACCCCTAAGAGATAAGATGTGTATTGAGGAATCTTATTTTTCAGTTTTAAGAAAAGCGACATCAGGATAATTTTTTATGACTAATGAAAAAGACACAAGTGATTTAACTGCAGAACAGCGGTATGTCACACAAGAACAAGGGACTGAACCGGCTTTTAGTGGAAAATACAACGACACTAAGGCTGAGGGTTCATACAATTGTGTTTGCTGTGGTGCAGAACTTTTTAGTTCCTCCAGTAAATTTGATTCAGGAACGGGATGGCCAAGTTTTTGGGAGCCTGCTTCAGAAGAAAGTGTGGATGTAGAAGAGGATCTATCTTTGGGTATAAAAAGAATTGAAGTGCATTGTCAAAAATGTGAAGCGCATCTAGGTCATGTTTTTCCTGATGGCCCTCAACCTACTGGCCTAAGATACTGCATTAATTCTGTTTCCTTGGATTTAAAACCGAAGAATTTAGAAGAGGATTGAACCTGAATTCAGATAAACCAGAATCGCAAACAAATCGGACCTCTGTCAAATTATTAGCTAGCTCAAGCATAGTAAGCTTCTGGACTTTTGTTTCCAGACTTCTGGGGTTAGTTAGAGATATTGTTTTTACTTCTCTCTTAGGGGCAGGGGTCGCCCTGGATGCTTATGTAGTAATCACAAAGATTCCTAATGTATTTAGAAGGATATTTGCTGAAGGTGCTTTCAACCAAGCTTTTGTACCAGTACTTTCAGAATACAAGGAAGGTAGTGATGAAAGTGAGGTAAGAGTTTTAATAAACAATATTTTTGGGGTTCTCAGTTCAAGCCTGTTGCTTATTACTCTTATTGTTCTTTTACTTACTCCTATTTTTGTCTTTATTTTTGCTCCGGGTTTTTACTCAGAACCAATTAAAAACGAATTGGCTACAGACATTCTAAGAATAACTTTTCCATACCTTTTCTTTGTATCACTGGTGGCTTTATCCGGATCCATAATGAATACCTATGGAAAGTTTTCAATTCCAGCTTTAACTCCTGTTTTCTATAACCTCATATTAGTTTGCACCGCAATTTGGATAGCACCACTTTATGAAGTTCCTATTTATGCTATAGCTTGGGGTATGTTTGTTGCTGGGTGTATTCAACTTTTAATACAAATCTATCCTTTAATAAAATTAAAATTACTTCCTAACTTTTCTCTAAATTTAAACCACCCCGGGGTTAAAAAAGTTCTTTATCTAATGATTCCAGGAATAATTGCAGGAGGCGTTAGTCAGCTTAATATGCTCGTAGACACCATATTGGCTTCTTTTTTACCTACGGGTAGCCCAACTTGGTTGTATGTTTCAGACAGGTTAATGCAGTTACCGCTTGGTATTTTTGCTATTGCCATAGGTACTGTGTTACTTCCCCGACTTTCTTCTTTGCATCAAACTGAAGATAAGGAAGGATTCTCAAGAACAATGGACTGGTCTATAAGATTAGTTTTGTTAATTGGGGTTCCTTCATTTATAGGTTTAGTTCTCTTATCAGAACCAATCATTCTTACCTTATTTGAGCGAGGGGAGTTTATTGCATCAGACACGAGACAGGCGTCTTTTAGCCTCATAGCACTTGCATTAGGCTTGATTGCCTTCATGCTGATTAAAGTGTTGACCCCTAGCTTTTTTGCTCGTCAGAACCCTAAAACGCCTTTGAAAGTTGCTGCAGCCTCTATGGTAGTTAACGCTGTTTTAGCTTGGTTACTCGCCTTTTATTTAGGTTTCAATCATGTTGGTTTAGCAATAGCTAGTTCTATTGCCGCGTATTTTAGTATTACTATATTGCTCTTTATTCTCTTAAAAAATAAGATTTATCAAGTTCAAAAAGGATGGATCATTTTTTTAGGAAGAATATTTGCTGCCTGTTTAGTTATGACTGTAATAGTTAATCTAATGAATGTAGAGATGTTTGCATGGAGGGAGTTAGATCAAGTGGTCCGTTTTATGCAGCTTTTGCTTATAACCTTTAGTGGCATAGCTTCCTATCTTGCTGTGTTGTGGATTTCAGGACTTAGGTTAAGAGATTTAAAAGGTTAACTATGTATTTGATTCGAGGAACAAATAATATAGAACTTTTCAGATCCAATTTTCCTGAGATCTCAACTGTGGCAACCATCGGAAACTTTGATGGCCTTCATCTTGGTCATCAGCAGATATTAAAAACCATGCAGGAAGAAGCGGATATTCACGGGCTTAAAAGGCTAATAATCTTTACTGAGCCACACGCTCAAGAATTTTTTTCTGAAGCAGCCGGTTTGGAGACTTCAAAGCCTCCTCGAATTTTTCCATGGCAAGAAAAAGTGAGGAAGATGAGGGAGTTCGGTGTTGAATTTGCTTTTTTCTTGAAATTCAATAATCAATTGAGATCTATGACGCCTGAAGACTTCTTAAATAAAATTTTGTTAAGGCTTCACATTAAAAAATTAGTAATAGGAGATGATTTTAGATTTGGGGCCAACCGAGAAGGAGATTTCAGTCTACTTAAAAACTGGGGAACTCAGAATTCGATAGAAGTTTCTAACACCGAGACTTATGAAATTGATGGGGAAAGAGTAAGCAGCACCAGAATAAGGGAGGCTCTAACAGAAAACGATTTTGAAAAGGCCAATAAATTTTTGGGCAGGCCTTTCACTTATTCTGGAAAAGTAGTTTATGGGAACCAGTTAGGCGGTCAACTTGGGATTCCTACAGCAAATTTATGGCTACCTAAGAATAAATTACCTATTTCTGGTGTTTACATTGTTAAAGCTTTGCTTGATAAAAAGAAATTAAGAGGCATAGCCAATATGGGAATAAGGCCCACTGTGGGGGGAGAGTCGCCTGTTTTAGAAGTACATCTATTAAATTTTTCCGAAAAAATTTATGGCAAAAGGTTGACTGTAGAATTTTTGAAAAAAGTAAGAGATGAAAAAAAATTTGAAAATTTGAATGCTTTAAAAGACCAAATTTTTAAAGATATTTCTACAGCTGAGAGTTATTTCGTATAAAGTGCAAAAAATTAACATGAAAGACTATAAAGAAACTCTTAATCTACCTAAAACAGAGTTTGCAATGAAGGCAAATCTTCCTAATAAAGAACCTGATTTATTGCAATATTGGGAAGAAATAGAGCTATATAAAAAGTTAAAAAAGAAAGGGAAAGGGAAGGATAAATTTGTACTTCATGATGGTCCTCCCTATGCAAATGGGGCTATTCATATTGGCCACGCTGTAAATAAAACATTAAAAGATATTGTTGTTAAATCTCAAACTCTAAGTGGTAAATACTCCCCTTACATTCCCGGTTGGGATTGTCATGGCCTCCCCATTGAATTAAATGTTGAAAAGAAGTTAGGCAAGGTAGGCGATAAAGTAACCGCAAAAGTGTTTAGAGAAGCTTGTCGAAATTATGCTAAAGACCAAATAGAAATACAAAAAGAGGAGTTTAAAAGACTGGGGGTTTTGGGAGATTGGAAAAATCCCTACCTGACAATGGATAGTCAATTTGAAGCAGGTATAGTTCGTTCTTTGGGTCAAATAATCTCAAAAGGGTATGTAAATAGAGGAGATAAGCCTGTCCACTGGTGTGTTGATTGTGGCTCTGCACTGGCGGAAGCAGAAGTTGAATATCAAGACAAGATTTCACCCTCCATAGATTTTGGATTCCCTATTGAGGTTGAAAAAATAAACTCTATTTTCAATCTAGACTTGGATATGTCTATTTATGTTTCAAGTTGGACTACCACTCCTTGGACCGTACCAGGGAATGTAGCACTTACAGTTAATGCCGAATTTGATTATTGTTTAGTTCAAATAAAAGAAAGCTCAAAGGATTATGGCCTTCTTATAGGTAAGAAGTTAATAGAACCTACACTTGAACGGATTGGTGTAAAAAACTTCGAAGTTTTAGCTTCTTGTAAAGGTATAAAATTAGAGGGATTAGAAGCCAAGCATCCTTACTTAAATAGGCCTTCAAAATTAGTATTAGGCGATCATGTAACAACTGAGGTTGGAACTGGAATCGTCCATACCTCGCCAGGGCATGGTCTTGAAGACTACTTAGTAGCCAAAGAGTATGATTTAGATGTACTAAGTCCGGTTAAGAACAACGGAACTTTTAATTCTGATGAAGAACATGTAGGGGGTCTATTCGCTTTTAAGGCTAATGAAAAGATCATTGAAGTACTAAAAGAAGAGGGCACTCTTTTTGCACTAGCTGACTATGAACATAGTTATCCGCATTGTTGGAGGCATAAAACACCACTAATGTTTAGAGCCACTCCTCAATGGTTTATAGGTATGGATAAAGGTTCTTTGCTTGCAAATGCTAATAAGGCCATCAAGGAAGTAAACTGGGAGCCTTCTTGGGGTGAAACCAGGATGTCCAGCATGTTGGATAGACCTGATTGGTGTATATCGCGTCAGAGAGCATGGGGTGTTCCTATCCCCCTTCTAATTCATAAGGAAACAAGAGAGTTACATCCGGACACCAATCAATTAATTGAGGAGATTGCTAAAAAGATAGAAAAGCAGGGAATAGAGTCCTGGCACGAAGTCAAGATAGAAGACCTTATTAAAGATTCATCAAATTATGAAAAAATAACTGATATTCTGGATGTGTGGTTTGATTCGGGCGTAACGCATGCTTGCGTCTTGACCGATGAAGAATTGCAGTTTCCAGCAGATCTTTATTTAGAGGGCTCAGATCAGCACCGAGGGTGGTTTCAGTCATCGTTACTTACGAGCATGGCCATAAATGACACACCTCCTTATAAAGGAGTTTTGACACATGGTTTTGTTGTCGACGCTGAAGGAAAAAAGATGTCCAAGTCCCTTGGTAATACCATTTCACCTCAAGAAATATGGAATTCTCGAGGAGCAGATGTCTTAAGGGCATGGATAGCTTCAACCGATTATAGGAATGAAATGGTTATATCTGATACCAGATTACAGGGAGTTTCAGATACATACAGAAGAATCAGAAATACCATAAGATTTTTATTGGGAAATGTTCATGATTTCGATTCGGCGAGCCGTGTAAAAGAAAATGAATTAACAGAAATAGATAGATTCATGGAGATTAAAACTCAAAACCTCCAAAAAGAATTAATAGAAGATTATCAAAATTATCAATTTCACCTAGCCTTCAACAAAATACACAATTTTTGTTCCAATGATTTAGGCGGGTTTTATTTAGACATTCTCAAAGATCGTCTTTATACCTGTGGCAAAGAATCTTTAGCCAGAAGATCATCTCAAACTACTTTATTCCAGATTTTAGAGGCATTAATACGTTGGATTGCTCCCATACTTAGCTTTACAGCTGAAGAGGCTTGGCGTTTATACCATTCTGATCTTGAATCAGTGCATTTGTCCGAATGGTTTGAAGACTGGGTTTGTTCTTCGGAAGGATCAATATCTGAAAGTGAATGGCAACAAGTCCTTAAGGTTAGATCTGAAGTCAATAAGATTATTGAATCTTCAAGAAATTCTGGCCTTATTGGTTCCGCATTAGAAGCAGAAATTGAATTATTCTGCTCTAAAGATTTGGAAAGCATTCTACGAAAGTTTTCTGAAGAATTAAGGTTTGTATTCATTACTTCTGAAGCAAAAGTCTTAAAAGAAAATGGTGAAGGTGAAGAAACAGAAATAGAAGGATTAAAAATAAAAATTTCCAAGACTAAAGAAGGTAAATGTGAAAGGTGTTGGCACAGTAGACCTGAAGTCGGTTCAATCAAAGATCATCCCACTTTGTGCAATAGATGTTTGGAGAACATTGACGGAAAAGGCGAGGTCAGGCTCTTTGCTTAACTATGAAAAAAGGTGTAATAGTTTTTTTCATCATTTTCTTGGTGGGACTAGATCAGCTATCAAAGTTTTTTATTTCTTCTCATCTCAGCTTAGGTGAATCCTTAAACATATTCCCTTTTTTGAATTTTACTTTAATTCACAATACAGGAATTGCTTTCAGTATCTTTGATGAAGGGGGAGAAATTATTAGGTGGCTCTTGGCAGTTTCTGTTACAGGTATTTTGGCTTACTTGGTTTTCGTCCTTTATAAGAAAACACCAAAACATCAGTTAGAGTTGGTTTCTCTTTTACTTATAATTTCAGGTGGACTGGGGAATTTAATAGACAGACTGTTGTTAGGCTACGTTGTAGATTTTCTGCACGTTTTCTACCAACATTATTCTTTTTATGTCTTTAATATGGCAGACAGTTACATAACACTTGGAATCATCTTTTATCTGAGCTATTTCTTTTTCATTGAAAGGATTAAAGAAACATGAAAGTAATTTTGGCTAATCCTAGAGGGTTTTGTGCTGGAGTGGGTCGAGCCATAGAGATTGTGAACAAAGTAATCGAGCAAAATGGCGCCCCGGTTTATGTGAAGCATGAAGTAGTACACAATCAAACTGTAGTCGATGAGTTAAGAGAAAAGGGAGCAATATTTGTTGAAGAAATTTCTGAAATTCCTTCAGGCTCTACCGTGATATACAGTGCTCACGGTGTCTCAAAAGAAGTACAAAACCATTCTGGAACAAAGGAGTTAGGTGTATTTGATGCAACTTGCCCTTTAGTAAGTAAAGTTCATTCTGAAGTTGAACAGCATTCCAGAGCCGGTAGAGAGTGCATACTGATAGGGCATAAAAATCATCCAGAAGTTGAGGGCACTATGGGTCAATACGATACTTCTAATGGTGGAAAGATTTATTTGGTTCAGTCCCAAGAAGAGGCCAAAGAAATATTAGTTAAAGACCCTTGTAATCTATCTTTTGTAACCCAAACAACTCTTTCAGTAGATGATACTCAAGAAATCATTGAAATACTTAAGCAAAGATTTCCTTCAATTTTAGGTCCCCGCAAAGATGATATTTGTTATGCAACTCAAAACAGGCAAGATGCTGTAAAACAACTAGCCCTTGAATGTGATCTGATATTAGTTATCGGGTCTAAAAATAGCTCTAATTCCAATAGGCTAAGAGAAATAGCTGAAAGATCTGGAGTAGAGTCGTACCTCATTGATACCGCAGCAGATTTAAATCTTAAGTGGTTTAAAGAAAAGAAAGTCTTGGGAATAACATCTGGAGCTTCGGCTCCAGAACATTTAGTAAGAGATTTATTAGAGTCACTAACTCAAAACTTCGACATTGACCTAAAAAAGGGAGAAGATAGGCAAGATGAAGGAATTTTCTTTAAATTACCCAAAGAGTTAAGGAATTAATAATTTTGAACGCTAGAGGTTTTAATTTGTCTATACCAAAAATTAAGCGTTATTTTTAACGTAAGGAATGAAAATGAAAAAGATTAATTATATATTTGTATTAAGCGCACTTTTTTCTCTATCTCTATGTCTTCAAGCCGAGCCAGGTAAGAAAAACAAAAATATGATGCGCATGGATAAAGACCAAAACGGCGTTTTAAGTTTTGTGGAATTTAGCTCGCGTAGCGAAAGAATGTTTGCATTTTTAGATCGGAATTCAGATGGAAATGTCACAAGACAAGAAATGGATATTGAAGAAGGTTTGAGAGAAGAAAAAATGCTCTCTAAGATGGCAGATAAGCTAGATAGAAATGACGATCAAAAGATAGATCAAAAAGAATTTATTACCGGATCAAAAGGACGTCCTGAACCAGGACAAAGACCTAAAAGAAGAGGGCCACCAAAAGGACCTCCTCCTGAAGGTAAGAAAGAAGTTAGCGTGGCAATCTTTAAGGCTTTAGATAAAAATAAAGACGGATATCTAAATTCTGAAGAGCTTTCTAAAGGCAGAGAAGTTGGACCAAAAGTAGCTAAAGACATCAAATTTCAAACCTTGGATTTAAATGGCAACAGTAAGGTTTCTAAAGAGGAATTTATGTCTCCGATCCAAAAAGAATTTGGAGAAATGGATAAAAACTCAGATGAAGTTCTAGATAGAAAAGAGTTGATGAACTCTTCGAAAAGGAAAAAAGATGCACAACGAAAATATAAAGACAATATGTGGAAAGGAAAGCCTCCTACAATGCATAGAGAGAGGGTAAGGCGTTAGGAGTTTCATTGTTTACAATAACCAATCATTTTGTAGACCAAGCTGAATTTGTAGAATCTCCAAATTTTTCTGAGAGACCAGAAGGAGCAGAACCCACCCTCCTAGTTATTCACAATATAAGCCTCCCCCCCGGTGAATTCGGCGGTTCTTATGTTGTGGATTTTTTTCAGAATAATTTAGATTCTTCTAAGCATCCCTTTTTCAAGGAAATAGTAAATCTCCAAGTCTCTAGCCATTTGTTTATAAACAGAAAGGGCAACTTGATCCAATTTGTAGAGTTGAGTAAGAAAGCTTGGCACGCTGGAGCCTCAGAATTTGAGGGACAAAAGGAGTGCAATGACTTTTCAATTGGCATAGAGCTTGAAGGGACAGACACGGAACCATACTCTGATGAACAATACTCTTCTTTAATAGATTTAACTCAGTGTCTAATAAAAACTTATTCAAAAATAACTAATGAAAGAATAGTAGGACACTGTGATATTGCTCCTACTAGGAAAACAGATCCTGGGGAGTCTTTCGATTGGAGCAGATATAGGAGTTCGTTAGCTTAATTACTCTTGGATCCAGAGCACTTCTTCTTTTCCAGAATCTAAATTCACTCTTCTAGCCAATACAAATAAGAAGTCTGAGAGTCTGTTTATATAGATCAAGCAACTCTTCTCTATTTTTTCAGACGCATTTGCATCTATTAATGATCTTTCGGCTCGCCTGCATACGGTTCTAGCAATGTGAATGACAGAAGACCTTTTGCTTCCTCCAGGAAGGATAAAGTTCTCTAGATCTGGAAGGCCGGTATTTAATTTATCGGCTTCAGCTTCCAGCTTGTTAAGGTGCTCTTGGTTTAAGGGAATTTTTGATTTTGTGGTCAAAATACCACCAATATCAAAAAGACGGTTCTGTATATTTTGTAAGTATTCCTTGTTTTCTTTAAGTCCCTTCAGGGAACAAAGCAGTCCTAGCCAAGAATTAAGTTCATCTAAATCTCCGACGGCCTTAATTAAGAGATTTGATTTTGTAACCCTTGTGCCATCTCCCATTCCGGTCGTGCCATCGTCCCCCTTTTTTGTGATAACTTTTGTAATTCTCTTAGCCATATCTACTGTTGAATTCCGTAAGTGGCATTTAACCACAAAGATCTCCCTTGGTTTTGGTAATATCCATTGAATCCTGAGGCAGTAAAATATTCTTTATCTAAAATATTCTCTACTTTTAATGAAATGCTCATTTGGTTTAGTCTTTCCTTTAGGAAAGTTAAGTGAAGTAGGTGATATTTAGGAAGAGGCATATCACCAAAATCTCTTCTTTTATCAAAGGCAGATAGGTTAAAGTTTAAAGTTCCAAAGCTAAGGTCTCTATAAATATTAAAGCTTAAAGACTTCTTTGATCTTCTCAGAAGTTGTAAGCCAGTTTCATCTTTAGGATCCTGGTATCTAAATAAGAGTCTTCCATTGATAGACTTATTTTCCCATAGGTATCTAATTTCAAAACCTTTAGTATTACTGTGTTCTATGTTCTTTAGGATATTTTCTTGAAAATCAAAATTAATAAGATTCTTAATATTGTTGTTGAAGGCCACTATGCTAAAAATAGAATCATCATTTGTTTTCTCCATTGCAAACTCTTGCCCTTTAGAAATTTCAGGATGCAGATTGATATTCGAACCATAACCGTATAGCTCTGAACTATTAGGTGATCTGAAGGCTGAACCGCTATTAAACCTTACTGACCAAAAGGGATTCAGATTTTTTTTATAACCTATATTCCAAGATTTATGAGAGCCATATAAATCATGATTTGAAAGTCGTAGTTTAACTCTAACCAAATTGGCTTTAATTTTTATTTTACTTTCAGTCAGGAAAGAATTCGTCTTTGTATTTTTTTGAAAGTGAGTTCCAAAACTAGAATAATTTACTTTTTGTTTTTCCTGAACATAAATCGCAGCATAGGAGAAATCTTTATCAGAAGGGCTGGAAAGCATTAACTCAAAATTGAGGCTATCGGTTTCTATTTTATCTTTTTGATCCAAATTATTGAGTTGATTCTGATCGATTAAATCTTTGGCTGCACTCAAATTGAAAGAAACTAAGAAGGGGTCTTTGTATTCAAAGAGGTAGCTAAAGGAGTGGGCTGAGTTTTCATAATTATGAGATAAAGGATTTGATTGGAAATCTAAGTATTCAGTTTGTCCTTTAGATAACCATGTAGAGATATTAATTTTTGCTCGATCTTTCTTGGAATTAAAGGATCCTCCTAAGCTTTTATTTTTGTAGCCGTTATTTATTGAAGAACTAAGCAAGCTGGGGAAACCTTCTGATTTAGATTTCAGAAGAAAAATATTTAAAGACTTATCTTTTTTAACCCAATTTTTTTGAAAGTTTTCTTTCTTAAAGTTATCTGTTCCTCTAGTTACTGACAGTTGTAATGATGAATCCTGTTGATCAGGAAGAGTTGAGATATTTATCACACCTCCTATAGCTTCCGATCCATGAGTAGATGAAAAAGGGCCTGATCCTATTTCGATACGAGATATTAAACTGGGATCTATATTATTTATCGCGGCTCCTCCAGCTGTGTAAGGATTGATTTTCACTCCATTTACTTTTACTAAAGTGTGGTTGCTATTAGAGCCTCTGAGAAATAACGAAGAATACTGACCTAAACCCCCGTTACTGCTGGTATCTATTCCCAAGTAATTACTTAGAATGCTTATAAAGTCTTTAGGGGCAAGCCTTTTAAGATCCTTTTTATCAACAATATCAATGGTGGCATTTACTTCTATCTTTTTTTGAAGAATTTTTGAACCAATGCTTACAATCTCTTCAACTTTTTCTTCTTGAGCACTTAAAGTTAAGGCTATCAAGCAGCTTAAGATAATTACACTCTTTGTTTTCATAAATGCTGTTAGATAACAGAAAGCTATCTTTTTAATATAATTTCTGGATCAATGGACACTTATTATCAGTTAAGGAGCAAAAAATGCCATCTTTTGATATTAAATCTGAATTAAATGCTCATGAAGTAGCCAATGGAGTAGATCAGGCCAATAGGGTAATTGAAAACCGATTTGACTTTAAGGGGACAGGAGCAAGATTTGATTTAGGTGAAGGCAAAGTAACCCTTTCTTCACAAGAAGAATTTCAACTGCATCAAATGCTTCCCATTCTAAATGAATCTCTGGCCAAGAGGAGGGTCGACCTTAAAAGCTTGAAGGTTGAAAGCATAGAGGTATCAACCGGGAGTGCTAAGCAGGAAATATTGTTAAAAGAAGGCATTGATCAAGAAATAGCTAAGAAGATTACGCAAATGATTAAATCATCAAAAATCAAAGTGCAGGCTTCAGTGCAAGGCGATAGTATTCGAGTGAATGGGAAAAAAAGGGATGAATTACAACAGGTTATTAATATGTTGAAAGAAGCCAATTTTGATCTGCCTCTCCAGTTTGAGAATTTTAGAGACTGAAATGAATGCCTGGGTTATCTCTCTAAAGGCATACTTAAAGCCTAATCTACTACTTATTGTATTACTAGGACTTTTGGCAGGTATTCCTTATGGAATGATTCTTGATCCCTTAAATTTTTGGCTTTCTAAATCAGGTGTTGATAGAGCTTCAATAGGATTGTTATCACTTGTCTTTTTAACCTACGCATTTAAAGCACTTTGGGCTCCTTTAGTAGATAGAATTCAATTACCTTTTCTAAAAAGAATAGGGCAAAGAAAAAGCTGGTTAGTGTTGGCACAACTCTTATCTTTTATTTTTTTGATCGCCATTGGAATGAATGATCCTAAACAGAATCTTGAGCTTTTGGTTATTTGTGTTTTTGCTTTGGCTTTTTTTTCAGCTACTCAGGACATTTGCATAGACGCATTAAGAATAGAGTTAGTTGAGAAAGAAGAATTAGGTCAAGCAGCTGCGAACTATCAATTAGGTTGGCGAGTAGGTGGGGTATGGTTCGCGCAAGTAGTTGGTTTTATCTTAGGCGGCACGATTGGGTACAGCAATGCTTATCTTATAGTTGCTTTAGTTTTCTTAAGTTTATCTGTATTTATTTTTTTTAAAATGCCTGAACCAGAAAGAATAGTTCGACCTTATATTTCGGTCTTTTCTCATCCAGGAAGGTGGCTTAAAGACTCTTTTGTTGACCCTGTTGTGGACCTGTACGATCGCTACAAATCAGAAGTTGGATTATTGCTTTTGCTCATATTCTTTTATCGCTTAAGCGATATGTATTTAGGTCCTATGGCCATGCCTTTCTATAGAGAGATGGGTTTTACTGAAATTGAAGTCGCATTAGTAACAAATTTCTTTGGAACGGCTGTCACAATAATTGGGGTTTTTGCAGGAGGTTTGTTGGTACATCGTTTTGGGCTTGAAATTAATCTCTTTTATGGAGCCCTACTCACTGCATTAACTAACTTACCTTTTGTATATTTAAATTATTTAGGTACTGATCTTGACCCAAGCAATGAACTCCAATTTCTTTGGGTGGTTATAGGAATGGATAATTTCACACAGGGTTATGTTGGAACTATAGCTATAACTTTTATATCTAGAGTAGTCTCACCTAGCTTTACAGCTACTCAATATGCTTTATTGGTACTATTAGGAACTGTTCCCTCTAGAATACTTGGTGGTTCATCAGGTTTTGTAGTCAATGAATTCGGTTATCACGATTTCTTTTTGATTGCTTGTGCTTTAGGAATACCTGCAATAGTACTTTCCTATATTGTCTGGAAGAAAAAACTCATTTTTTCTTCCAGTTAGATCACTTGTTTATTTGCTTTTTACCCCAATATTTTTAGTTAAGAGATTCAAATGAAATATTTCTTACCTACTTTTATTGTTTTACCCATTTTAGAAATGTACCTCCTTATACAGGTTGGTACTTTTATCGGAGCTCTTAATACCATAGCGTTAGTTCTTTTAACAGCAATGATGGGTCTATTTCTTTTGCGTCAACAAGGCTTTCAGACCTTGCTCAATGCTAGAAATAAATTAATGCAGTCTGAGTTACCTGCCGAGGAGATAGTTACTGGGATTTTCTTAGCAGTGGGAGGGGCTTTATTGCTCACTCCTGGATTTGTTACTGATTTCATCGGGTTTATATGTTTAATTCCTTTTACCAGACGCTTTCTTATGTCCAAAGTTGCATCTAGTTTTTTCAATGTCTCTGAATTTTCTGTACAAAAAGAAGAAATTGAGGGCGAATGGATCGAAGGTGAATATAAGAAAGATGAATAAAAATCTACTTGAAAGGTTGAAAATTCTGGATTTATCCCCAAATTTTATTGCAAAGAAGCTTCAATGAGATTGACGTATGGCTTTTCTAGATTAAAATGGCGGCCTTTTTAACATAGTGTTTATTTAAAAAATGGAGATAAACAGATGAAATTTGTACCTTTAGGAGATCGCGTCTTAGTTAGACGCACCGATGAAGAAGAAACTAGTGAAGGCGGTATAGTCCTTCCTGGTTCTGCAGCAGAAAAACCTTCCCAAGGTGAAGTGTTAGCAGTAGGTCCTGGAAAAACTAATGATAAGGGAGAAATTCAAGCTATTGCAGTGAAAGCTGGCGATATGGTTGTATTTGGTCAGTACGCTGGCAGCAATACTGTCAAAGTAGATAGTGAAGAGCTAGTGGTTCTTAATGAAAACGATATTCTTGGTATTCTCAAGAAATAATTATTTAAAAGAGGTTAAAAATGGCAAAAGAAGTCAAATTTGGTGAAGCAGCCCGTCAAGGCATGTTAGCAGGTGTTAATATCTTATCGGATGCAGTAAAAGTGACCCTTGGACCCAAGGGAAGAAATGTTATTCTAGATAAGTCTTTTGGAGCACCTACGGTCACGAAAGATGGAGTCTCAGTAGCAAAAGAATTAGAGCTTCAAGATAAGTTTGAAAACATGGGAGCTCAAATGGTAAAAACGGTTGCATCTCAAACTTCGGATGAAGCAGGTGATGGAACAACCACAGCGACAGTACTAGCCCAATCAATTGTTATCGACGGTCTAAAATCAGTAGCAGCTGGGTTTAATCCCATGGATCTCAAGAGAGGCATAGACAAAGCTGTAACGGCTGCTGTTGAAACTCTGAAAGATGCTTCGCAACCTTGCGAAGACGAAACTGCGATAGCGCAGGTAGGAACGATTTCAGCTAATAGCGATACCCAAGTAGGTGAAATAATTGCCGAAGCTATGCAAAAAGTAGGCAAAGAAGGGGTCATCACTGTTGAAGAGGGCAATGGAATTGAGAATGAACTTGAGGTGGTCGAAGGTATGCAATTTGACAGAGGCTATCTTTCTCCGTATTTCATAAACAACCAAGACAGAATGACAGCGGAACTGGACGATCCTTTCATTCTTCTACACGACAAGAAAATCTCTAACATTCGTGAATTACTTCCTCTTCTAGAATCCGTAGCAAAAGCCGGAAGACCACTTCTGGTTATAGCTGAAGATGTTGAAGGTGAAGCTTTGGCAACATTGGTAGTAAATAACATGAGAGGTGTAGTTAAAGTTTCTGCTTGCAAAGCTCCAGGCTTTGGAGACAGAAGGAAAGCAATGCTTGAGGATATTGCTATATTGACTGGCGGAACAGTGATATGTGAAGAAGTGGGACTCAATCTAGAAGGAGCTACTATTGAGGATTTAGGTCAAGCCAAGAGAGTCGAACTCGACAAAGAAGACACGACCATTATAGATGGGGCCGGATCTTCCGATGCTATTTCTGGACGAGTCAATCAAATAAGAACTCAAATAGAAGATACTTCGTCTGATTACGACCGTGAAAAACTACAAGAGCGTGTAGCTAAATTAGCTGGTGGTGTTGCAATAATTAAAGTTGGTGCAGGTTCTGAAGTAGAAATGAAAGAAAAGAAAGCAAGAGTGGAAGATGCTCTTCATTCTACAAGAGCAGCAGTTGAAGAAGGTGTAATAGCTGGAGGCGGTGTTGCTTTAGTCAGATCTCTGCAAAAACTTGAGGGACTTGAAGGAGACAATGAAGATCAAAATGTTGGTATCGGCATCGCTTTGAGAGCCATGGAGATACCACTAAGGCAAATTACCAGTAATGCTGGGGAAGAAGCCTCTGTTGTCTTAGACAAAGTAAAAGCAGGAAAAGCTGACTTTGGTTATAACGCGGCAACGGGAGAGTATGGAGACATGATTAAAATGGGTATTCTTGATCCTGCGAAGGTAACAAGAACCGCACTTCAGGCAGCTGGTTCAGTTGCTGGTCTTATGATTACAACTGAAGCAATGGTTTCTGAAATTCCGGAAGATAATTCAGGTGGTGGAATGCCTGGAGGAATGCCTCCTGGAATGGATGGAATGGGCGGCATGATGTAATAAGAAAAAGGCCCTTCGGGGCCTTTTCTTTTTCTTACCCAAAATTTTCATAGTTCCTCTATATCTTGTAAGATAATCTCATAGGAGAGGTATATGGAAGATTTAGTTAATATGTTATTTCGTTGGGGACACATCTTAGTTGGTGTCACCTGGATTGGACTTTTATATTATTTTAACTTTGTTCAAACTGAATATTTTAAAGAAGCCGAAGAAGAAGCAAGAAAAGATACTGTTGCTAAGCTAGCACCCAGAGCTTTATGGTGGTTTAGATGGGCCGCTTTATTTACTTTTATAACAGGCCTGTATCTGCTTTATTCGATTACTCTAAGAGTTAACTTAGATATCATTCTTGGTGTCACTATGGGTACCTTTATGATGCTTAATGTATGGGGAATTATCTGGCCTAATCAGAAGATTGTCATAGGACTAAAAGAAGGTGACCCAGGTGTTGCCGGACCAAAAGCAGGTTTGGCTTCAAGAACAAACACTTTGTTCTCACTGCCAATGCTTTACTTTATGGTTTCTTCCGCTCATCTTCCGCATGGGGGATATTTAATGGTTCAAGGGGACATGAGCTCCACTGCTTTCTTAGCCGGTATATTTATCATTTTAGCAATTCAAGCAAACGCAATATGGGGAAAAATGTTTGGTGTTATAACTTCGGTTAGAGACGTAATAATCTCAGGGTTTGTACTAACAGTAATTCTTTCCAGTATTAGCTATTATTTATAAATAATAGGTAAATCTCGAGAAGGCTTAGGTTCTAAAAAATCTAGAGATTTCTTTCATTCAAAAACCGCTACTTATCAGCGTCAGGCATAAAACCGTCTCGGGATTCTTTAGTCATGACGTCGACAATCACACCAATCACCATATTTAACAGGACCACGGCATTAACAATGATAAAACTAACAAAGTAAATCCAGGCAATCGGGTAAACAACAATAAGTTCCCACATTATCGCTCCCCAGTCGTCATAGGTGGCAACTTGCACCAGAGTAAGCATAGCCACGCCAATGTTGCCCCAGTGTTCTGGATCGACCTCATCAAAGAACAAGGTGCCAAGGGCGCCCCAAATGTAGATGAATATGAACATCAATAAAGCAATGAAGCCAACGCGTGGGATAGTTTTTACTAGGGAGTCAATGATATGGCGAAACGCCGGTACCACAGTGATGATTCGAAGAATACGAACAATTCTTAAGAGTCGGACAACGAAGACACTCTCCGCACCCCCGATGGGGATCAAACTGATGGACACAATAAGGAAATCAAATACATTCCAACCGTCTTTAAAAAAATTAACCAGTGAGCGCTCGGCGAAGATGCGGATCAAGATTTCAACGGTAAAAAATACGGTGATGGAGTAGTCAAAAATCTGCAGTAAGAAAGCGTAATCAGCAGGGATGACTTCATTGTAGGAACTCACCCCAGCAAACAAAGCGGAGGCAATGATCACTGAGATCACTAAAGTATTAAAAAACTTACTGTTTCTGATCTTCAGAAACGCATTGACTAACTTAGTTCCAACCACTTAACTCTCCTTTGTCTAAGGGCTCTGCATTATAAAGGAACTGGAGACACATGTTCACTGACAAGTCCCTGAAGTGCAATCTACAAGATAAATTCCTTCAGCTACATAGTAATCATTGGCTCCTTGAGTGCCTATATCACCAGATTTATATAAATTCACATTGAACCGACCGCCACTCTCTTGAACTTTGCTGCCACCGTACAAAGCGCCTGCTACGGAAGCACCTCCCAACCAAGAATTATCCAACGAGTCCGTGGAATTTCCGCTGTAGGTGTTATCGGTTCCGGTGATAGCCACGGTAAAAGAAGTAAATCCAGCATTGACTACTATAGGATTTTTCACATCAAAATTAGTGAAATTTAAAGATCCCGAATAACCACTGGAG
>ENA-OSET01002250-OSET01002250.1-sediment-metagenome-genome-assembly--contig:-NODE-2250-length-18870-cov-93.513595_pt1 | contig 18870 bp, 9 predicted proteins | sample MGYA00237882_ERZ534229 | MGnify/ENA primary metagenome ERZ534229 (study PRJEB26408, sample SAMN06266212) | sediment metagenome | isolation source: Hudson Canyon methane seep mesocosm | place... | reverse complement strand
CTTGTGTAAAAGGAGGAAGGGGAGGTCTGTTTTCCATGATAATGTCCTATATGTAATAGCCCTCTCTTGCTGGAGAGCAACTGTGTTAAAAATCAAGCTAATTCTCCATGATGAGGGTTCCACTCCATATTGTTTCTAATCATGGAATTAGCAACTATTATTAATTTTCTCATGCAAGCAACGAGAGCTGTTTTTTTCGGTTTTCCCTTATTGACTAACCGCTCATAAAATACTTTGATTGCAGGGTTATACTTAACTGCACTCAGTGTCGCCATATAGAGAACTGAACGAACTTGTGAGCGTCCTCCCCATATAGTTCTTTTTCCTCTCATGCCTCCACTGTCTCGACAAAAAGGAGCTACACCAACCAAGGCACTAATTTCTTTGTTACTTAGAGCGCCCAGTTCGGGTATATCTGAAACGATAGTCACTGCGACAACCGGGCCTATGCCTTTTATCGTCGTTAATCTGTTAACTTTTTCTTTGAGATTGCTATCCAAGTCAATAAGCTTATTTATTTTCTCTTCAATGATCCCAATCTCTTTATCAAGAAATTTTATAGTGCGATTAATCGACCGTTTAGTTTCTTTGTTGATGACAGTTTCAAGGTGCTGTTTCTCTATAGCACGCTGTTTCACCAATTGATTTCTTCGTGAGGTTAAGGAATCAAGTGATTGTTGTGATTCGCTAAGTTGTTCAGTAACATTGGGGTTAATAGCCTCTGTAAAAAGGCGAATAACATGTGAATCAATTTTGTCCGTTTTTGCTAGCTTTCCGAGTGCTTTAGCATAATCTCTCACTCGTTTGGCATTCACAACACTGACCGCAATGCCTTTCTCTTGCAAAAATTGAACTAGAGATCTCTCATAACCGCCTGTCGCCTCCATAGCAACGCGTGTTCTACCTTTATCTGAGATCTGTTTCAAAAGTTGTTTAAATCCATTTAAATCATTGTCATAGCATGCTGTTTTATTATCAGAAAATGAAACATCCAATTTCTTTTTTGATATATCTATTCCAATGTTGAATGTGTAACTTACATTTGTCATAATTAATGTCCCTAGTTTCTCAGCCTTGTAGATACGGAATCTTAAGTTCCTGGCAACTGTTCGAGTTAAGTGGGGTAGATGTGGCGACCATCGCTCTCCCACGGTTTCTAAGAACCTGAGGGTTGTCGGTCTGCCACATCATTTTTTAATAGAAATCCTATTCTAATAAAAACTGGTTTTAACAGTCACTTTAATCATACAAGGGCTTAAGAGCAAGGCAAAGTAACTTAAAATTCCACACTTAACGGTGACATAGCCAAAGTATATGACTATGCTTTTAAGTATTTCTCTGATTGATGGGCTGTTGAAATTTTATAACATTCTTCTGGGTTTTCTTCTACTATACTGACGATCATTTCGTCAATTTCACCTTTTTCAACCATTTCTTTTAAAATGCTAACGATTTCTTTTGGTCCTAATGATTTTCGATAAGGTCGTTTTTGTGCCAGTGCTTGAAAAATATCTGCAATAGCTATAATTCTTGCTTCAATACTTATTTTTTCTGCATGGGGTTGAAACGGATAACCTGTTTGGTTCAGTTTTTCGTGGTGATAACCAGCCCATTCGGCAATCTCTTCAAGGCCAGGTATTTTTCTTAAAATCTCATAGGTTTCAAAACTATGCTGATTGATAATAGCTCTTTCTGTACTGCTTAAGAGTCCATTCTTTTCAAGGATTTCATCAGGGATACGCAATTTACCAATGTCATGTAATAAACCTGCAATTTTAATTTTTTTACATACTGATACACTTAAACCATAAGTCTCAGATATATAATAAGATAGCTCAGCGACATTAATTGAATGTTCAGAAGTGAATTTACTTTTAGCATCCACAATAACAGCAAAGATATGAGCTAAAAATTGAATATCTTCTAAAGTGACAATCATCGGTTTGGAAACCAGACATCTATCAGAAATAAAATTGTAAATATATTTACTTTCCATTGCTATCCAAAATGCAGGGCTTTGGGCTGCACTTAAAAAAGCTTGTATGATGGATGGATTAAAATGTTTTAATCCATAGCGCTCTACCTGTGCACAAATATGATCAGACTTCTCTAAAATATTTGCACCATAGTAGGGGGCGGCCAAGACATTTACTTTGTCAGCAAGGTGAATAATATTTGCAAAACGTTTATGTCTGGAAGTTAGCTTTATATCCTTTAACTTTTCCCATGGCGTATGGTGATAAAGAATAGGGTAGGCATATTCAGCTAAAGGGGGGTAATCTTTTATTAATTCAAACCCTACGTGACAGTGCTTATTTTCATCATCCCATTCAAAATTTTCTATTAAGTGTTTATGAACTGAAGTTTCGGAAACTCCAATATCGTGAATTAGTCCAATTTCAAATAATTCATTACAAGATTCTTCATCCAGACCCAATTTAAGAGCACATTGTACTGCAATATAGGCAACTCTTTTCCCATGTTGAACTTCATCAATCCCCACTAAATCAAGAGCATCAGAAAGTGCCATTACTGCTTTTCGTATATCAATTGTAATGTTTTGTGTCATGGTTGTGCGTTAGATGTATAGATGATTTTGTGAAAGTAAAATAGAGAAAATATGTGTAACTAATATTTTACCTTAAAAGGTGAGGTGTACTATTATTAACTATAAGTTTAGATTTGTAAAAGGGATGCAAAATCATGATAAATAAAAAAAATAATAAACTATTAAGTGATTTATATAGCTATATCAGAAAGCAACTAAAACAAGATCAGTCAGAAACGCTTGTTGAGTTTGCTAAACAATATTTTCAATTAGTTATATTTAATGATGTAGATCAGGTGAAAGTTGAAGATTTGTATGGTGCTGTTTTATCCCATTGGAATTTAGCTTTTGAGTTTTATTCTGAACATAAAGTTAAAGTCTACAACCCCACACAAGAAGAACATGGCTGGCAATCTAAACATACTATTGTTGAGGTCGTCGTCAATGATATGCCGTTTTTATTGCAATCACTTTGCATGGAAGTCAATAAGCATGGATTTGCGAATCATTTAGTTCTACATCCTGTTTATTTAGTTAAAAGAGCATTAAATGGTAAGTTTTTATCTTTGGAAACTAAAGATTCAGATGATTCTGATATATCAATAGAATGTTTAGTTCACCTTGAAATTGATCGCCAAAGTGATGCGGCGGTAATGAATTCATTACAAAAGAGTTTAAGTAGAGTATTAGTTGATATAAGAGCAAGTACAGAAGACTGGACATCTTGTTTAGATCAGATGCAAAGTGTAATTAGTCAGTTGAAACAGTCGCCAGCTTTAATTGATCAATACAGTGATGAAGTTAGGTTTTTACAATGGTTACATGATGATCATTTTGTTTTCTTAGCTTATAGGGAGTATGAGTTTGTTAAAGAAGGGGAGAATATTGGCTTTAAAGTGATCCCGGGTACTGGTTTAGGACTATTAAGAGACACTATTGTTTCTGTGCCCAAAGATTTGGTAACGCCTATTTCTGAACAAACATTTAAAGCGATAAATACCAAGCAGCCTTTAATGATCACCAAGGCAACTTCTAAATCATCGGTTCATCGTCCTGTCTTTATGGATTATATTGGTATTAAACAATATAACGATAAGGGTGACGTTATTGGTGAAAAACGTTTCTTAGGTCTTTATAGTTCAAGAGCTTATTTTTGTTTGTTAAACGAAATCCCTCTGATTTCCTCAAAAATAAAAAAACTACAAGATAGGTTTGCTTTTAAAAGAGGCTCACATAGAGCTAGAGCTCTACTTTTTACCTTACAGTCTTTACCTAGAGATGAGGTGTTTCAAGCAGACTTTGAATCATTGGTTGAAATTACAGAAGGGATGCTTCAGCTACAACAAAGTCAACGGGTTAGAGTGTTTATTCGATATGACCTATATGGCCGTTTTGCTTCTTTATTAGTTTTTGTACCAAGAGATCGCTATTACACAGAAACTAGAAAAAAAATTGAAAGTATTTTACGGGGTATTTTTAAGGCAGAAAATGTTGAGTTTAGCGTACAGCTATCAGAATCAATACTCGCTAGGTTACATTTTATAATCCATAGCGTGAAAGGCTGTTGTGTTGAATATGATGCAGTGGAAATAGAAGAGCAAATCATTGAAGCGCTTGCTGATTGGAATGATAATTTAAAACAAGAGTTACACAGTTCTTATGGTGAAGCGCAAGGTAATGAATTATATACTCATTATTATGAAGGTTTTTCAACCGCATATCGAGAAGAGGTTTCCAGTCGAACAGCTCTTTTAGATATAGATAAAGTAGAGTACTTAATTTCATCACAATGTGAAGCTGAAAGTTTACTGTATAGTCCATTAACAGCTATAGAAAAGAAAACACTGCGTTTTAAACTGTTTAGTAAGGGCCAAGCTTCATTATCTAAAAGTTTACCCATGCTGGAGAATCTGGGGGTTAAAGTCTGTGATGAACGCCCTTATGAAATTATAAAGAAAGACTGCCCTGATGTGTATTGGATGCATGATTTTGGTTTGATGTTGGATATTGATATTGCAACATTAAATTTAGAAAATTTAAAAACCAATTTTGAAGAGATATTTGAACAATGCTGGTTTGGGACCGTTGAAAATGATGGTTTTAATCAGTTAGTTTTACGCGCGGGTATTAGCTGGCAAGAAGTTAATATTTTTAGAGCTTATTATTTTTATTTACGCCAGATTGGTATTACATTTAGTCAGGACTATGTGGTAGCAACTTTGGCAAAAAATCCTGATGTTGTTAGATTATTAATACATTACTTTATTCAGCGTTTCGATCCATCGTTAAAACAACAAGAAAACAGTAGTAATGAATTATATAGCACCATTGAACAAGCGATTGATCAAGTAAAGTCCCTGGATGAAGATAGAATACTAAGACGCTATTTAAATCTAGTGCAAGCAGCAGTAAGAACTAATTACTTTAGAAAACCAGTTGATGATAAAGGCATCCCTTATTTTTCAACTAAGTTTGAATCATCAAAAATTATTGATATTCCATCACCTGTTCCTTATTTTGAAATTTTTGTCTATTCACCTCGAGTAGAAGGTATTCATTTACGTGGTGGGCCTGTCGCTCGTGGTGGACTGCGCTGGTCCGATAGGCCAGAAGATTATAGAACAGAAGTTCTAGGGTTAATGAAAGCGCAAATGACTAAAAACTCAGTTATTGTGCCTACAGGGGCAAAAGGTGGTTTTATAGCTAAAAGATTGGAAGCATCTTTTAACTATGAACAAAGAACAAAAGAAGTTATCTGTTGTTATCAAATATTAATTCGCGGATTGCTGGATTTAACTGATAATCAGGTTACAGGTGGAATTGTTAAACCTACAGATTGTGTTTGTTATGACGATGATGATGCTTATCTAGTTGTTGCTGCTGATAAAGGAACCGCCAGCTTTTCTGATTATGCTAATGCAATATCTAAACAGTATGGTTTTTGGTTAGGTGATGCTTTTGCTTCGGGTGGGTCAGTTGGATATGACCACAAAGCAATGGGGATTACAGCAAGGGGTGCTTGGGAATCAGTTAAACATCATTTTGATGCGCTTGGCTTTAACCATTTAGATAAACCTTTTACCGTTATTGGAATCGGGGGCATGATGGGCGATGTGTTTGGTAATGGCATGTTGTTATCAAACCAAATTAAATTAGTTGGAGCCTTTGATCATGAGTATATATTTTTAGATCCTACTCCAGACCCAGAAATAAGCTTTAAAGAAAGGCAACGTTTATTTGTTTTTCCTAAAGCAAAATGGTCAGATTATGAAAAAACTCTTATTTCTAAAGGGGGTGGTGTTTATTCCAGAAGATTAAAGTCAATCTCATTAAGTCCTCAAGTTATGCAAAGGCTTAATATTCGCAAGGAGCGAGTAACGCCTCAAGAGTTAATTAAAATTCTATTATCAGCACCCGTCGACTTACTCTGGAATGGCGGTATTGGTACTTATGTTAAATCTACCGAAGAAATGAATGTTGATGCAGGTGATAGGGCTAACGATGCAGTCAGAGTTAATGCCAGCGATTTACGTTGTAAGTTAGTTGGAGAAGGTGGGAATCTTGGTTTTACTCAAGCAGGGCGTATTGAATATGCATTGTTGGGAGGGCATATTAATACCGATTCTATTGATAATTCTGCAGGTGTTGATTGTTCAGACCATGAAGTGAATATAAAGATATTACTTAATTCATTAGTAGAACAAAGTGATTTGACAGAAAAACAACGTAATAAGTTGTTAGAGTCAATGACTGAGCAAGTTGGGTTGTTAGTATTAAAGCATAATTACTATCAGAATCATTCTATTACCATGATTGAACAGAATTCAATCAATAAAATGACCGATGTAGAGTGGCTAATAGACATTTTAGAAAAAACGGGAAACCTTGATAGGGCCTTAGAAGGTATCCCAGAAAATGAACTATTACAACAACGCTACCAACAATCAACTGGATTGATGCGTCCCGAAGTATCGGTTTTATTAGCTTATAGTAAACAGGTATTAAAACAGAAATTAATAACAGAAATATCAGAACTGGATACAGCCGTTTTTCACCAGGAGCTGATGCAGTACTTTCCTTTGCAGTTACAGGAAAAATACCCAGAACAAATCGAAAGTCATTGCCTAGCTGCAGAAATAGTTGCTAATGGTTTAGTGAACAGTTTTGTTAATAATATGGGGATGGTTTTAGCCTTTAGATTGATAGATGAAACCGGTTGTTCTATCAGCTCGATTTTTAATGTTTATAAAAAAGTTTGTCATACTTTTGCAGTTTCTGAATTATGGCATCAAATAGAAGTAGCTAATATTGAAATTGAATGTGGGGGAGAGGCTGAGATTTATGGTGAAATTAGAAAAATAATAGAAAGGGCAATGCATTGGTTTTTAAGTAAAGACCAAGAAAAAATAGATATTCAGTTATATATAAATGGTATTTCTAAGATAAAAACTAATTTATCTTCATTTGTATCAGAAGCTGCAAATGAAGATGTAAATCATAAAATATCAGCACTTACTACTAAAGGTGTTCCCAAGAATTTAGCATTTAATATCGCTACATTAGAAGTACTATATTTATGTTTAGATGTTATTTGGCTAAATAAGAAAACCAAGTATTCCTTACAAGATTGTTCTAAAGTGTTTTTTACTTTAATGCATGAGTTAGATCTGTTGTGGTTACGCGATAAAATTAAATTATTACCCGATAAAACAGTTTGGGAATCACTAGCTAGACGAACAGCTAGAGAAGAGTTTAATTCGGTTTGTAGTCATTTATCTTTAGCTACTTTACAAGAACAAAGTGAAGATATGAGTGACAAGGTTGATAATTGGTTACTTAAGTCAGAAAAATCGATTGTACGGTATAAAAAATTATTAGCATTAGTACATTCAGGTGATCTTATTGAGTTAGAAAAAATTACTGTTTTATTAAAAGAATTGAGAGGGCTTTGTGTTACCTCCTAGAGTTTTTGTTGTGCTGTTGTTATTACACGACGCAGGAGTTAATAAGGTAGGTTATTGATAATAAATGTATTTGTTAGTTAAGTGCTATATTAACTTTCATAGTAATAACAGTCTAAAATTAACTAATGTCGTGAAAATATGACAGAATTGTTACAGTTCTGTGTGTTTTAAAAAACCTTTAAAGCCTTTGTGTATCAATCGCTTAAGTTGATTGTGTTGAAGTTGGCATATGGTTTGCAGTAGTCAAAGCAGTGAATATAAAAATATTCATTAAAAACACTTTTAACTATTAAGGATTATTATGAAAAACGTATTAACTGTTTTATCAATTGCTTTACTTTCAACTGCCGTTAATGCAGAAACTGCAACAGTTGAGTTTGGTGCAGTTTTAAACCCTATCGAAAGCAAAATCAGCACACTTCCTGAAGTTGTTGCATCAAAAGAGCAAATTAATGATTCTAATTTATGGGCAACTTTAGATGTTGATAAAGACGGCTTTATCAGTAAAGCAGAAGCTACTTCATCTAAGCAAGTTTCTGATAAATGGGATGCTTTAGATAGTAACAAAGATGAAAAACTAGACACTGCTGAGTTCTCACAAGTATTTTCTCAAATGAACTAAGTATTAAAAAATAATAATCAGATTCTATTTTATCCAAAGAGCCTTTCCACAAGTTTTGGAAATTTAGAATCTGTTCTATTTTAAAAACACAACTAAGCCAAGATCACCAACAAAATTGTAACAACTCATACAGCGTCGAACCCTTAGTATATAGCAGCTAAAAACAATATCAATATTTCTGTGATTTCATTCGAATTGTCACCTTATTCATTTCTATAGAGTTTCAATAGCTTTGATAGCAAATGGTATACTAGCGCCTATTATTTTATAGTCATTTTTTAGCTATTTTGACTGTATTAAAACAAATTTTGTATTACCATTTTTAAGTTAAATTATGAGAAAGAGTGATTTTGACTATCATTTGCCTGAGCATTTGATCGCCCAGAAACCTTTGGCTGACCGTGTTGCCAGCCGAATGTTAAGTATGAACAAATTAACAGGTGCTATAAAGGATCAACAGTTTACTAACCTGATTGATCTAATAAATGAAGATGATTTATTAGTTTTAAATGATACAAAAGTTATTCCTGCACGTTTATACGGCAAGAAACAAACAGGTGGTAAAGTTGAAATCTTAATAGAGCGGGTACAAGATGAGCATCATGCACTTGCGCATATTAGATCAAGTAAATCACCGAAAGCAGATAGTATTATTGAATTAGATAATGGTTTTTCTTGTCGAGTAACAGGTAGAGAAGGTGATTTATTCTGTTTAGAGGTCAATGACGAAAATACTATTTTAGATTTATTGGATAAAATTGGTCATATTCCATTGCCACCCTATATAACACGTGCTGATGATAAAGATGATTTGACCCGTTATCAAACTGTTTTCGCAAAGCAGGCAGGAGCAGTAGCAGCACCAACCGCAGGCTTGCATTTTGATCAAAACACCATAGATAGATTGGATAAAAAAGGTGTCAATAAAGCATTTGTTACTTTACATGTGGGTAGTGGTACTTTTAGACCCGTTAAGGTAGATAATTTATCTGAGCATATTATGCATAAAGAATATTATTCTGTTTCTCAAGCTACAGTTGATGCGGTTCAACAGACAAAAGAAAAGGGGGGGCGAGTTATTGCAATTGGTACTACTGCAGTTAGAGCTTTAGAATCAGCTTCTCGTTCAGGGCAATTAACAGCGGGTTTTGGTGATACAGATTTATTTATAACGCCTGGTTATAGCTTTAAATCTGTTGATGCTATGTTAACTAATTTCCATTTGCCAGAATCTACCTTATTAATGTTGATTTCTGCATTTGCGGGTTATGATCATGTAATGAATGCCTATCAACATGCTATAAAAAATGAATACCGTTTTTTTAGTTATGGTGATGCTATGTTTTTAGCATAACTATTAAATAACAAACAAAGAATAATTCACACAAAGGCACTGAGACACCAAGAAGAGAGGTATTTTCCTCTGTGTCTCAGTGCCTTTGTGTGAGAATATAAAATCAATTGATTGCGATTAATAAGGATTGACCCTAATGAGTAGAAGTACTTTAATGAAAATCCACATGTTGCTAGCAGCATTTATGTTACCTGTTGCTATCATGTATCCTTTGACAGGGGCTTTATATACCTGGGGGGTAAAAGGTGATTATGAGGTAAGTAAATATGTTATTAATCTGGAAACTCCGTTAACAAAAAATAAAGAACAACTGATTGAGCTAGTTAAACAGTCTTTAATTAAAAGGGACCTTGCCATACCAACGGGTAAAGCCAAAATAAAAACAGCAGGTACATCTTTTCAATTAGAGTGGACGGGTGCAAATAGAGATGTGATTTTAGCGCCTGGCAGCAATTTACTAAGCGCTCAATTGCAAATTAAGGAAACGACTCAATATCGACAGTTAGTACAATTGCATAAAGCAAAAGGCGGTACTGGTTTTAAAGTATATGCTGCTATTTTTGCAACAGCTTTGTTAGTTATGCTAATAACTGGGTTTATCATGGCTATACAAATGCCTAAATATAGAAAATCAGTTCTATTTTCTATGGGGGCAGGGGTTGTAATGTTTATTTCCATGGTGATGAGCAGTTAAACTGTAAAAAGTTCTTTTAGGCTTATTCAGTAGAAAATAAATGAAAGTGCTATAGTTCTAGGTATCTCTGTATTCTTAGGATTTCTGTTGTGATTAATAAGCACTCAACCTTTAAAATTTTAGAACAACTGGGTCAAAGTATGCACGCTGATGTTTTTAAAGCATTAGTGAATGAAGATAAAAATAAGCATCCTTGGGTTATTAAAAAAGTTAACCTCCAGTTTTGTAATACAGATTTAATCTATTATTTACAGCAACAGATTGACCAGTTAAATGAGCTTACACTGGTTGATACTGATATTCCCTGTATATACGCTCCAAATTCAGAAACTATTTATTTAGTCCAGCCTTGGTTTTCAAGCTTTACTTTATCTCATTGGATAAAACAGCAAAAAGAGATTTCTTTTGTTGAAATTCTAAAGATTATAATTTCCATTGCTCAACAATTAGAACAAAGACATAGAGCTGGGCATATCCATAAAAGTGTAAAGCCCAGTAATATCTTGCTTGATGAAAAAACTCTACATGTAAAGTTGATTGATGATATTCGTGTATTAGATATCAATCAAATGAGCCATTTTATATATCAGGATAATTTTCGTGTTGATACATTGCCCTATTTATCTCCCGAACAAACAGGGCGAATAAAGCATACTGTTAATTATTCGACCGATCTGTATTCTTTGGGAATGATTCTGTTTGAATGTTTAACGGGTAAACCTCCTTTTTTGTTTTCAGACCCTGTTGCTATTATCCATTCCCATTTAGCGGAAACTCCTCCATTGGTTCAGTCAATTAATCTTGAAATTCCTGAAATGTTGGGAAAAATTACAGCTGAATTACTAGAAAAAGCACCCGAAAAAAGGTACCAAACAGCTGCTGGTTTAGTTTATGACTTAAAACAGTGTTTGCATGACTGGGAGGAGCATAAACATATTGGCCGCTTTTCTTTAAAGCAGCATGATTTTAGTAACCGAATTACTATTCCTTCCTTGATGGTTGGGCGAGACCCAGAAAAAAAACTATTATTGGAAGGCTATCAAAAAGCATGTTCAGGCCTATTCTATTCAGCGTTAATTTCTGGTCTATCAGGGATAGGAAAAACACGCTTAATACAAGAATTACAATTGCCTATTGTTCAAAATAAAGGCTACTTTACCTCGGGTAAATTTGATCAATTTAAAAAACACATTCCGTATAGTACATTAATTCAGGCACTTACTAATCTAGTTAGAGTGTTTTTAACAGAAGATAATTCACGGATTAAATATTGGAAACAAAGAATAAGCCATCAATTAGGTGAACATGGAAAATTAATTACTGATTTAGTACCTGAGTTAGAGTTAATAATTGGTAAACAACCCAATGTCGTTAAGTTGCCCCCTATTGAAGCGCGTAATAGATTTAATGATGTTGCTGGTAATTTTATTGCTTGTTTAGCTTGTAAAGAACACCCTTTGACATTATTTATTGATGATTTACAGTGGTGTGATGGTGCGACATTTGAATTGTTACAACGCTTATTTGACAACGCTTTTGATTATCCCTATTTATATTGGATAGGCGCGTATAGACATAATGAAGTTGATGAAACACATCGTTTAAGCTATTTAATAAATAGAATTAAAACTATGCACAGGCCTTTAGTTGAAATTCGATTAAATGCACTTCAATTGTCAGATGTTAATCAGATGACAGCTTATATCTTAAATACTTATCCTTCACGAACGACCCAATTATCTAATATTATTTACCAAACTTCAGCGGGTAATCCTTTGTTTGTTAATGAAAGTTTACGTTGGCTGCATAGTTATCAACATTTACATTTAGGGAAAGATGGGGCGTGGACTTGGGATAATAATCAACTCAGACATACTAAAATTCCAGAAACAGCATTAGACTTATTTAAAGATAAGGTCTCTAAACAAAGTGATGAAATACGTGAATTGTTAGGTGTTTCAGCTTGTTTAGGTGCAAGTTTTGATGCAAAAGAACTTGCCTTAGTGATGGATATGTCTTTGCCGGCTTTATTTAATGCATTAAGTGATGCATTTGCAGATAATATTTTAATGCGAGAGCTAGATTCTATATTCTTTTTTCACGATCAGGTTCAAGCAGCTGCGGAAAGTTTTTTAGATGAGATTAATAAACGAAAAGTCCATAGAAAAATTGCATTAGCCTTTATTAGTGCAATTCCTGAAAATACGCATAGTGAAAATGTGTCTAATTTGTTTTCTATTGTTGAACATTTATTATTAGGCAGAGAAGCTGATCAAGATGAGGCGGCCAATAAACAGGAAGCTGAGTTTAATTATTATGCAGGTAAGGCGGCAATGAAAGCTTTAGCTATGGATAATGCTAATTTCTTCTTTCATCAAAGTTTACAGTTATTTCCAAACCAATCTTGGGACATTCATTACGATTTTTTATTTGCATTACATAAATACCTAGCTCGTACTGAAATGTCTTTAGGTAATCAACCTGCATCAGAAAAAATACTTAAAACCTTAATAAAAGAATCTAAAAATGATTTAGATAGAATTGATTGTTTGTATGAACAAACGACGGGCTTATCGTCAATGGGAAAATTCAAACAGGCAATTGATGTTGGGAATCAAGGTTTAAGTTTTTTTAAAAGGGAAATTCCCGAAGATGATGCTCTGGCATTAGAAAAGTCTGCTGAAATTATTGAACAAATTCATGGTAAAAATAAAGATATATGGCAACAGATACTTGATATTAAACCGAGTGGAAACCGAGCTACAAAAATTGAAACTGGAATTTATAGTGAGTTAATTCCAGATTATTACCTTTCAGGGATGGTTCCTCAATTATATTTATCCGCAATTCAATCAACCCAGAACTGTTTAGATGGTGGTGTTGATGAAACTGTCATCTATGGGTTTTCGATGGTTGGTTTGTATCTACAACGTAAAGGGCAATATGAAATGTCCTTTAATTATGAAGACTTAGGCCTGTCACTTTCTGATCGCTACCCGGATACATTCGGTGCTACTAAAGGAATTAACGGCATATTATGGACTAATATGCATAATCGTCGAGATTCTGAATATATTATTGAACAGTGTCAGAAGAATATTCACAGAGGTAAAAGTTGTGGTGATTTATATAATGCTGGTTTGTCTTACGGGCCATATATTTGGCATTTAATTAACCAAGGTCAAGATCTTAAACAAGTATCTCGAGTAGCTGAAGAATGTAGCCAATTTTCAGGAAAATTTAATTTATCACTTTCTCTTGGATTAGCTCAAAGTGCTATTGCTGGCTGGTCAGATAATATGCTGACAGGAGAGAGCACTTATACTCCAGAGCAATTAGCTGAAAAATTAAGGCTTTGGGAGTCAGATAAACACGTGGTTTCTATTGGCGGTTATTTTACCTTAAAAGGCATAAGTAACTTCTACCTTGGAAATTATATAGATGCCGAGCTCGCATTAGTTCAGGCCAAACCCTATTTGCGAGGATTGAGCGATAATATTCTCAATAGACTTTGGTATGTATTTTGGTTCGTAAATTCCTTGAGAATAAATGAAACCATATCAGATGATGATAAATACGCATTAAAAAGTTGTTTGAAACAAGTTAAAACCTGGTCAGACTTAGGACCTATATTAAAACCCTATTTTTTATTGATGAAGTTAGAAAACAGTATTCATCAAGGTGATTTTAGTAATTTTCGGCGACATGCTTTTGATGCAATTGATTTAGCCATAGCAAATAAGTTTACCCTGTTAGAAGCTTATATCAATGAAAGGTTGGGGCAAGTTTGTATAGAACAGCAACATGAACATGCTAATTATTTTTTAAAAAAAGCGGTCAGTCTTTATCGGTCATGTTCTGCAAATGTTAAAGAAAAGCAATTATGTGAACTGTTTTCTTTAACACCTAATAAAAAACAAGATTTAACTGAACAACCATTATCAGAAATTTTAGATGTAAATTATCTTTTAGACGCTACTAGAAGTATTACTCAGCAATTAGATTTTAATTTACTATTAAGTACAATTTTACAAGCAGTTATGGAAAGAGTAGGTGCTAAAACGGCCTATTTATTAATAGCAAATGGACAACAGCTAGAAGTGATGGCTAGAGGAGATAAGCATGATTTTGTTGAAGTCACTCTAAAAGAAACAAAAAAAATAATGACTGAAAACTTAAGTATGGCTATTGCAAATTATGTTTCCAGAACAGCAGAAATATTAGTTATTAAAAATGCAAGTGAAGAGAGTGATTTTATTACTGATACTACAGTACAAAAACAACAGCTTAAGTCTATACTTTGTATACCGTTAGTATTAAAGCAAGAAGTATTAGGCGTTTTATATTTAGAAAACAAATTAATGCCTGCTGTATTTACTCGTGAACAAATTGAGCTGACTAAACTATTAACTGCTCAAGCCGCAGTTGCCTTGCAAAATACACAGTTAATTAAGGATATGCAACAAAATCAACATGAAATTGAATCCTTAAATATAAATCTAGAACAACGTGTAGAAGCAAGAACAGTTGAATTAAATAGAGTGAATGAAGAGCTTAATAATTTCGCTTATGTGGTTTCTCACGATTTAAAGGCTCCATTACGTGCAATCAATCAATTATCAGGGTGGATTGCTGAAGATTATGCATCTTCATTTGATGAGGATGGTAAAGAACAAATGGCATTAATTTGTGGTCGAGCCAAAAGAATGCATGAAATGATTGATGGTATTTTGCAATATTCTAGAATTGGCAGGGTTAAAGAAGATGTTGAAAATGTTGATCTTAAAGTTTTAATCAATGATGTGATTGATTTAATTGCCCCCCCTGAGAATATAAAAATAAATATTAAGACTGAATTTCCTGTCATCAAGTGTGAAAGAATGAGAATCCACCAAGTTTTTCAAAACTTGATAGATAATGCTATTAAGTATAATGATAAAGAAAAGGGAATAATCGATCTAAGTTGTATGCCAATTGATGATTGTTGGCAAGTATCAGTAAAAGATAACGGTCCTGGAATAGCCCAAAAATATCAAGGAAAAATATTTCAATTATTTCAAACTTTAAAACCCAAGGATCAATCAGATAGTACAGGTGTAGGTCTTAGTTTAATTGAGAAAACAGTAACAAACTGGGGTGGAAAGATTTGGATAGAATCTGAAGAGGGGGAAGGCAGTGTATTTATTTTTACTATCCCTAAAGCAGATCAAATAATATAAATATTTGGGATTAATGTTTATTTCGAATGGTAAGATATAACTTACATTTTATAATTTAATTATTTTGATACAGATTTTAAGTATAAAGCACTGAATTTAATGAGAAGTTTTGATGGATAATTTACAGCCTATTTTACTAATAGAAGATGACCTAGTTGATGTTATGACCGTGAAGCGCGGATTTAAAGAATTAGGTGTGCTAAATAAATTGGTCGCTACAGAAAATGGGGAAGAAGCACTTAATTATTTAAGTAACCCTGAGGATGGATTACCCTGTGTGATTCTTTTAGATATCAATATGCCTAAAATGAATGGACACGAATTTTTAGGTATATTAAATAAACATTCTGTTTTTAAACAAATTCCGGTCATTATGCTAACGTCATCAAAAGAACAGCAAGATGTTGATACTTGTTTTGATCAAGGTATTTCTGGCTATATTTTAAAACCTGTTGATTACAAACAGTTTCTTGCTTCTATCCAGGTGTTAAGCCCTTTTTGGGCGCTTAAAGGTTAAAAAAATGAACCGTATACGCCTTCTCTTAATTGAAGATGATCTAACAGATCAATTAGGTTTTAAACGGTTTGTAAAAAAACAAAGCTTACCTTATAACGTTGAAATATCTGGTTCTGTTGCAGAAGCTATCACCGCATTATCTAATAACTACGATATCATTATTGCTGACCATGCTTTAGGTGATGGTACGGCTTTTGATGTATTTGAGCATATTCCTACTGAAACTCCCGTTATTTTTGTAACAGGTAATGGTAATGAAGATGTAGCTGTTAAGGCATTAAAAGCAGGTGCTATTGATTACCTAACTAAAGATATAGATGGTAATTATCTTAAATTATTACCCCACACTATTGAACAAGCTCTTAAATCACAAGCTGATAAGCAAGAGTTAGCAAAACATCGGCATCATCTAGAAAACCTGGTTAAAGAAAGAACTAAAGAATTACATCAAGAGATTAAACAAAGAAAGAGTATTGAACAGCAATTAAGATTACTAGCTGTCGCATTTGAAACACATGAAGCAGTCGTTATTACAGATGCAAATGCAAATATCCTTAGAGTGAATAAAGCTTTTGAACATTTAACTGGGTACACATTAGATGAGGTGCTTGGTAAAAATATGAGTGTATTAAAATCAGGTTTTCAAGATGCTGAGTTTTACTGCAAAATGTGGGAAGAATTATTAGAGACTGGAAAATATGATGGTGAAATATGGAACCGTAAAAAGTCTGGGGCAGCTTTTCCTGAGCGACTAACCATTACAGCTATTGTTGATGATGAAGGTATTATTACCAACTATGTAGGGAATTTAGCTGATATATCTGAAAGAAAAAACGCTGAAGATGAAATTAAAAAGCTAGCATTTTATGATGCTCTAACAGGACTGGCAAACCGTAGGTTATTACTTGATAGAATTAAGCAAGAATGTGCAGTAGCAAAACGTAATAATTATTACGGGGCTATTATATTCATTGATCTTGATAATTTTAAACCCATAAATGATACTTATGGTCATGATGTAGGCGATGAGGTCTTGGTTCATGTTGCTACAAGTTTATCGGCAACATTAAGGGAGGACGATACAGCCTCTCGTTTAGGGGGCGATGAATTTATTGTGCTTCTTCATGCTAGAGATATCACATTAGATACTGCCTTATCTAATGTAATGACGGTTGCTTCGAAAATACAAGCATCTCTCAACACGCCTTATTGTATACAAGGTCAAGAGCATATTTTTACTGCTAGTATAGGGATTTCCATTTTCCCTAAGCATGGAACTAATTCAGAAACAATTGTAAATAATGCTGATAAGGCTATGTATATTTCAAAGAATGACGGTGGTAATTCAATTAATATTTATCAGTAATAGGCTGTAGATATTCAAGCTATAAATTTTAAGCATATAAAAAAACAAATTAATAAGCTATGATGGCTTAAATCAAAGCTTTAGTATCATTTTTTTAAAAAATAGTGACACCAACGCTTCATTCAAAATATAAAAAAGAACACAATGGATTCGGATTCTGACCAAGAAAATACAAATACACCAATAGTAGATCCCTATGCTCAGCGGGAAGCTGAAAAATATGAGAACCCTATTCCTAGTCGCGAGTTGATTCTTAAGTTAATCGAAGATGAAGGTGAACCTTTACGCCGACAACAAATAGCAAAGAAATTTGGATTAGAATCAGCTGATAATCTTGAAGCATTACGCCGCCGATTACGAGCAATGGAGCGTGATGGTCAATTAATATTTAATCGCCGTCAAAAATATTGTCTGGTTAATAGCAAAGATTTAATTGCAGGTCGGGTCTTAGGTCATGCAGATGGTTTTGGCTTTGTTAAGCCTGATGATGGTTCTGCTGATTTATTTTTATCACCTCGTGAAATGCGTTCTCTTATGCATAATGATCGTGCTGTGGTTCGCATTGCAGGGCTTGACCGCAAAGGTCGTAGAGAAGGCGCTGTTGTAGAGATATTGGAACGAAATACACATCAGGTTGTAGGTCGTTTAATTAAAGAAAGAGGGCTAACTTTTGTTGCCCCTGATAATAACAAAATTACTCAAGATGTTTCTATACCCAAGGATGAAGTAGGTAAAGCTAAAAAGGGTGAAATTGTTGTTGCAGAAATCATTCAATATCCAAATAATCATCGTCAACCTATTGGACGGATTGTTGAAGTATTAGGCAAGCATATGGCACCTGGTATGGAAATTGATATGGCTTTGCGTTCGCATGATTTGCCTTTCCAATGGCCTGCTGAATTATTACAAGAAACCAAGCATTTAACCAAAGATGTACCCGAACAAGCTAAAGAAGGTAGAACTGATATCAGAGACCTTCCACTTGTTACTATTGATGGTGAAGATGCACGTGATTTTGATGATGCCGTTTATTGTAAAAAAACAGCAAAGGGCTGGAAACTTTTAGTTGCAATTGCTGATGTTTCTCATTATGTGCAAGTTAATACTGCATTAGATGCTGAAGCAAAAAACAGAAGTACTTCGGTGTATTTTCCAGAGCAAGTGATTCCTATGTTGCCTGAGATTTTATCGAATGGATTGTGTTCGTTAAATCCAGAAGTTGATCGTTTATGTATGGTTTGTGAACTGTATATAAATGAAGAAGGCAAAGTTATCCGTTCTGGCTTTTTTAATGCCGTCATGCGATCACATGCACGTTTAACCTATACCAACGTTGCAAAGATTTTAGTTGATGGAAACAAAGCATTAAGCAAGAAGTATGAATCGTTAGTACCGCAGTTAGAAGAACTTTATAATTTATATAAAGTGATGCGCAAACAACGAGAAGTTCGTGGGGCAATGGATTTTGATACTCAAGATACTCAAATTATTTTTGGGGAAGACAGAAAGATCGACAAAATCGTTCCTACGCAACGTAACGATGCACATAAATTAATTGAAGAATTTATGATTACAGCTAATATGGC
>ENA-OSET01002249-OSET01002249.1-sediment-metagenome-genome-assembly--contig:-NODE-2249-length-18879-cov-3.381768_pt1 | contig 18879 bp, 9 predicted proteins | sample MGYA00237882_ERZ534229 | MGnify/ENA primary metagenome ERZ534229 (study PRJEB26408, sample SAMN06266212) | sediment metagenome | isolation source: Hudson Canyon methane seep mesocosm | place: USA:Hudson... | reverse complement strand
GACGAAATCCTTGTGATGCAGGAAGGTCAACTCGTCGGCTCCGCACGCGCCGAAGCCGCAGGTTGGGAGTGGCCGGATGGCCCAGGCAGACTAGCTCGTTCCAAGCACAGGTTGTAATCCTCCTTCCGAGTACCTGCGCAGCGATTAAAGAGGGGGAGCAGGTCGCCCGGACGCCTGAGGCAACACACATGTCACGCATGCACAGCGGAGGTAAGGGTCGCAGCGGCTCCAGCAAACCTGGCGTCAGCGACGCACCCGCATGGTCAGATACCGATAAGAAGGACGTTGAGGACCTGATTGTGAGCCTGGCGGGGGAAGGTCACTCCACCGCGATGATTGGTACTATCCTACGTGACCAGCACGCTGTGCCCGATGCGCGACTCGTCACCGGGGAGAGAATCTCCCAGACTCTCTCTAAGAACGGTATAATGAACAAGTACCCGGAGGACATGATGAACCTCATGCGCAAGGCTCTGAACTTGATTGACCATCTCTCTGGCAACTCGAAGGACCTGCACAACCGCCGACAACTAGAACTCTGCGAGTCCAAGATTCGCCGTCTCGCTAGGTACTACAGAGACACTGGCAGGCTCGATAAGGACTGGGTCTACAAGCAGGACCAATTACGACTGATGGTCGAGTGATTCTTGCGCAGGGGATTTGAACCCCGACTCCACAGCACGAGCATGCGCACGCTGCTGGAGGCCGAGCCACTGGCTCCTGTATCGGAGACCCTGTCCCAGGCAGCCGACCAACTGCGCAGCTCAAACACGACCATACTGCTTCTCGCAGCTCCCTCTCTACAAGGGGCTCTGGCCATTGCTCCTCTGGAGGCGGCCTTGGTCGATGCCGGTCTGCCTTACCGTCGCCGATTCAGGCTAGAGGCCCCCTCAGAGGGCTCATGGGTGCACATCCTTGGGCCAGCAGATGAGAGCGGCCCTCGATTGTCCTCGAACCCCCTACAACTGTCTCTGTCAGGAACTGTGGTAGAAGGCCTCACAGGGCATCAGGGAGATTCTCGCAAGGGCCCCCTAACCGCTGTGGCGCAGTCCCATGCCCTAGCGCAGGCGATTTGCCCCGACGGAGCCCGCATACGCCGACTCAGGCCGTGGGCGATTTCAGGAAACTGGCTTCACTCGGCCCTGGACACGACTTACGACCCCGTTTTCACGGCCCTGCGCGATGCATTGGTGCAGGATGGCTCCATCAAGGTGGTCCCTTTACCTGAGGTTCCCGAGCCCAACATCTCGGCAAGCACCTGGATCGACCCAACGGCGCTCGACGCCGTGGCCTCCCGCTGGCCCAGTCTGGATAAGGAGGGACGCGCGCGCGCGCTCTCGCACCTCATGCGACCTGCTCTGTCTCGCTCCACTCCCTCAACAGCTAGGCTGGAGGAGATAGGATGGCACTGTGTTTTGGGTCCGGGATGGTCGACTGACCTTGCCGGACAAATCACTTCGGCAGCTGACCTGTGGAAGGAGAATCCTGCAGCAGTCGCCGCAGGGAGAGTCGTCGACTCGTTGCTGAGGCGAGGAGTCATTCCTCGACTCTGAGCATGCTTTTGCAACTGGGGCACTCTATCCTGAGCGGGCGGACATCGGATTCGATGGGAACTCTGGTTGAGCACGCCGGACAGTCGATGTGAGGGCCAGTGCTGCGTCTACCAATTCTCTGAATGGTCTCCGTTTTTGGAGATACTAGGGCCACCGGGAACACCAGCATAATCGAAGAGATAGAGACTCCGAAGACGATGGGCATCGGCATCCCTAGGACGTATATCACCAGTGCAAGGCAACCGAGAGCGACTACTGTCACCACTGCCGGAACACTGGACCTGCGCTTGGTCAGCGCCATTGAGAATCCGATTCCCACTGAAAGGAACAGAACTGACATCATCGCACCGTAGAGAACGCTGTACAAGGCGAAGCCAGAGGGTTGGAACTCCACTCTGAAGTCGAGTTCGGGGTCGAGTTCTGGCTCTTCTACAGTCAGCACCTCGAGGATAATCCAGCGCCTGTGCTTGTACTCTATGTCATCAGCTGCTACGGCCCCTAGGTCCTCCAGTAAGGTAGACCTCAACTCGGCAGTCAATTCGATTCCAGTCCAGTAGTCGTCAGTAGACGAACGTACAAAGGTCTCCACTAGGACCTGCCTCTCCGCCTCCATCGAATCATAACTGTACGATGTGTCAATGAAGATGGTTACCGCATCGGCGCTGAAGGCTCTAGTCCCTCCCATATCGATTGTAATCTCAGTCGGTCCGAGCTCTATCGGGTTGACACCGAGGATGGCCTCTATCTCAAGTGATAACCCGTTTGCCATAAATGAACGTAGATTGGTCGCCGATCCTGTGAGGTGCCCCTGTAGTGCGAGCAACTCGGAATCATCCACTCTGCCGTTATGCTTGTCAGCGGACGGGACCGAGTCCGCGTATGAGTTCAGATTGCGCCACCAACTGTTGGAACTCAGACTCTGGTTGCCTATGTTGTCCAACCCCCAGCGCATCCACTGGGACATTGAACCGTCGAACTTGATCATCACCTCTCGATCCACTACGTATCCGTCCCATTTCGCCTCGATTTCCAAATCTAAGGACGAGCCACCCGTCCTCAGCGGTTCGTTAGCGGGATACCACCCTGTACCGCCGGTATCTTCGCCGATGACGATGTCATGAGTACGAGTGGTGTCGATCTGAAGGCCGCCCTGCGGCTTCAATTGGAAATCCACTCTGATGTTCCCACCTTCTGAGTTATCCGGGACCTCCCAGACGAAGGTGACTTCGACACCCCCTTCGACTCCGGTGGCAATCGGCATCTGACTGACATCGGCGCTCTGCACCGAGATACCTCCAGTGGAACCAGTCCACATCCGGTCGTCGAAGCCAGATTTGAGGACTATTGGGAAGTAGACCAGTCTGCCGAGTACGCTGGCCTCTTTCATCTCGATGTCGACTAAGGGAAAGCGCACCGAGATACGGGCGTCATTGGCCTCGGACCCCCAAAGGAATCGTATTCCAGCATCATCCCCCGGTTGGGCGAAGAGGAGACTACGCACAGTAAGGGTCAGTTCCAGCAGATCGCCGTCGTTGACATGCCCGGAGCCGACTTCGACGCTAATCTGTAGCATCCCCGAGCCGGTGAGATAAGGATCAATGCCTCCATCTCCATCGTAGAACGAACCTCCTATCCTGATCTCCAAAGTTGAGTTGATCGTGACTCCCACTGCACTCTCTACCTCGTAAGGGATGCTGAATTCCCATGTCGAGTTCTGGTAGTCTCCCTCAGTCCCCCACACCACTCCCCATGTCCCGATGTTAGTTTCACTGAATGATGGAGTGGCGAGGGTAGATTGGGAATCCGACTCGTCGCTCTCAAGATTCTTATCGAATGGAGTTAGCGTGCCATCGCCAGCTTCTCCCATCAGGTAGAGGTTGAAATTTGTCGAGTTGCAACAGGTCACATCTTCAGTAGGATTCACCTGGCCAGAGACTGCATAGGGAGACATGCTCATGGCGAGAAGCAGTGCGACCAGAGCCAGAGCACTGGGGCGTCGCTTAGAGGGCATCAGTCCTCGTGGCTGGCTAGCATCCCTTGAATGCGCCGCCTCTCGGAAACCTCGTGCGCGCGGTTGCGCGGGCGGCGCCTCTGGCGCCGAAACCGATTATCCGTGCAGCCAGACAAGCTTCGCTAGACCGCCGTTCGACAGTTCTTCCAATCTTGCGAAACCCACTCTCTCGAGCTGATAGGTTTCGCCAACAACCAACTCAAAGTCCTCTAGCACTCCGGTCTGCGTGACCAGTCCGTCTCCTGTAGGAGTCACCAACTCGGCTTCGCGAGCGATTCCAGTGGGTATCCAGTGGATGATAGGTCTCTTATCCGACCTGTCGTACGACTCAATTGTCGCGACATCTCCCGAGATCTCAATGTCAGCGAACTCCTTCAGTCGGACCCTTCCTTGGCCCATATCGGAGGCCTGTATCAATATCGAACCTGCTAACTCCCATTCTCGAGATCCCGGAATCGCCCCATCAGGATGCCTAGGTGCATTCGCCCTCTTCCCCCTCACTCCTCGCAATTCAAGAGTGACGGGGGAAGCCACGAAGCTGCGCCGCTCGACCGACGAGTCGATTAGGCTGGAGTTGAATGCCTCTATGGTCTGCATAGAGATTGAGATGTCCTTCTGCGACAGCCCGAGGTCTATCCAGAAGTCTCGCAGCGCCTGTGCGCTGAAACCCCGTCGGCGAAGCGCTTTGAGAGTAGGGAGCCGAAGGTCATCCCAGCCCTCGTGACTACCAGATTCTATCATCGTGCGCATTCCCGATGTAGAGAAACTACCGAATTCGTGGACCTTTACTCTGCCCCAGTAGAGGGGCTCGGGATATTCCCATCCGAAGTGTTCGTACAGCAGCGTCTGCTTGCGGGTACTGTCCATCAGATCCTTTCCGCGGACTATGTGAGTGACGCCCTGCTCATGATCCTCTATGGCGCTCTGGAAGTCGAGCAGTGGCCATACCTTGTACCGATCTCCTACCAAGGGGTGAGGTGTGTGCTGGATCCTCAGTGCCGGCCAATCTCGAAGAGCTGGATTGGGCAGTGTCATGTCGGTCTTGACCCTGACTACTCCCTCGCCATCCTGCATCTTGCCGTCGTTCATTGACTTCCAGTCAGATAGGCTCTCAGTCACGCTTCTGCTTCTGCACGGGCAATTCTGTTTGCCCTCTCTGAAGTCCCGGAATTCGTCAGCGCTACACCGGCATACATAGCCGAATCCCTCGGCAATCATCCGCTCTGCGTGCTCTAGATAGACCGGCATCCTCTCACTGGCCCTGATAATCACGTCGGCGGGCCTTCCGGCCAGCCACTCGTACTCATCCTCTATCCATCCGTATGCGTCCGGCAGAGGGGGCTTCACTCTGGTGTCTGTGTCATCGAAGCGCAGAACCACTTTCCCGTCGTACATTTTCGCGTATTCCGAGTTAATCACAACCCCTCTTGAATGACCCAATGTCAGGGGGCCGTTAGGGTTCGGGGCGAATCTCAGGACCACTTGGGAGGTGTCACCGGGCAGTTCTCTCAGACCCTCTGCCTTGCGGTGCTTCTCACGTTCTAGGGCCTCGGGCGCCGTCCTCGCTAACTCTTCCCTGACGTATTCGATTCCATTGCTCTCTGCTAGGGAGTTGGCAGCGACCACTTCGGTCTCGACTAGATCTCGGAGTTGCTTCGCCATGCTGCGAAGATCTTCACGCTCAGATAGCAACCTGCCGAGCACACTTCCTGCTTGCCCCTGTCCGGTGTACTCGACGGCGTTCTGTAGTGCATACTTACGTACAGCAGCGACGATATCGGAGTCCCAATCGTCCGAATCAGCCATGATACCGGTCGATACCACTCAAAAGCAGCATTTCACGCTTCGCGTACTCACCACTCGTCGAGCGATGATTGGAGGGCTACAGAGCCGTCCGCAATTCTAAGGGGGACAGGTCCACCGTGAACTTCCCTCCAGACGTCAGATACGGTCGACCAGCTCCACCTGAGGCACTCGTGCGGCAGTTCTCCTGAGACTAGTTCCTTCACGGCTTCCCTAGTTAGGGGGTCTGAAGGGTAGCCCGAGCCGATTGTGATTCCTAACTTCGCTTCGGTAACCGATATCGCATTGTCCCGCCTCACCTTTGCCAGGATGCTCGCTGCTCCGGCCACCACATTCTGCGAGTCCATCCCGTGCCGTGAAAACACCTTCCACTCAGACCAATCGCTACCCAAGCGAGATACCAGTCTATTCGTGAAACGTTCCTCATTCACATCGCAGGCGTCAGCCATCACTGTTCCTCGAGAGCCGCTTTCCGCTGCAGCCTCGATGGCTTCTGCGAACAACTCGATCTCGAGTCGGTTGAGATCAGAATACTGGCTGTTTGTGTCTATCCTCTCGGCTTCACAGATTACTATTCCAACTCCCCAGCCGCTGGCCTCAGCCTCTGATAGAATCTTCTCAGAGATGCCGCGTCGCTCTGCAGGGGACAACTCCTTGGAGTCTCTTGCACCAAATTCCCGTAACACACTCTCGTCTGCCTCCGGTATGCAGAGTGCACATACCACTAGGGGGCCTATCACCGGCCCCCTTCCAGCTTCGTCGACACCTATCTTCAGTCCACTCACAGCTCCAAGTCGTAATCCGTCGGGCTATCATCATCTCTGCGTTTCTTGGGCACGACCTTGCGAGTCTCCTGCTCGGCTGGGTCAAGCATCACATTGTCAGGGTGTGACTCCTCTCCCTGTGTCATCCTGTCTGCCATCTCAGTGGCTGACTCGATGTCCTGCTCGGTCTGATACACGTCCAACACATCGCTGGCCGTTTCTACAACTTCCTTGCTAGGCCCTTCTCGTGGTTTCTCCGACAACCCACCAGACTTTTCAATGAACTCAGCGGCGAAATCTCGTGCCCCTACCTGAGGGCTTTCCACGAGTTCGGGCGCCTGTCCACCTTCCTCCTCGAACCTAGCCATCCACTCTTCCGCCTTTTCCTCAGCAGGAGGGGCGGGTCCTCTGAGTGCCAGTTCACGCTGCTTCCTAGTCCTGACAGCCACAACTAGCCCCATGCACCCCGCGATGACCACGAAGACAATCAGGAATAGTTCGTGCCAGACCTCCAACCAGTTGATGATATTCTGCAGGAACTCCTCTCCACCCTCATTCTCGTCGGGCACAAATGCGGCTGGCACGATGACCGAGTCCTCTGCAGAGAATATGATATCTGGATCTCGAATCGACCGGACCTCAACGGTCAGGATTGCTGTGGTCTCTACCGGGGCCTCTGTCGGTACTGCCATCCATGCGCTGAATTCCACTGAATCACCCGGTTCGACATTCATAATCTCAAAAGAACGGGGATTACTGCTCTCAGTCCCGGTGGAAGCCCCCGGAGGAGGCACTAGGCCGAATTCGGTGACCATGTTGACATCGAGATTGACCACTAGACCGTCCGGCTCATTACCGGCGTTAGTAAGAGTCCACTGTGAAGTCAAGGCATTGTCCTCTGATAGGTCTGATGAGACCCTCTCAAGCACCCAATCGTAGTACTCTCCGACAGTTATTGCCAATTGTAGTTCATGAGGCGACCAATCTTCCAGCCACAACTGGACCAAGAACTCCGCAGTTAGATCTGCTACTGTTCCTTGCGAAACCGTGCAGGAAATCTGAATGCCGCTCAATGACTGCCCCGGGCCTAGAGTGACGCTACTCTGATCGAATTCCACAGTTAGCCATTCTGGAGTATTTACTACTATCAATTCGAAGGTAGAGGAAACGTCTCCCGTATTCTCTATTCGGAGGGATCCGTGACAAGTCTCGCCTGGACTAGTGTCTCCGGTGCAACCGTCCTCCTGTAACGCCAGCACCCCTCCAGTCCGAGGGACTATGCTAACTCTCTGATTAACAGTAGAGACCTGATCCGGAGAGGCACTGCCCCATACTCTGACATCGAAGAACAGAGCACCTGGGTATCTATCGGGGGCCTGGACTTGAAGGTGTATCTGGCCGGATTCATTGGGAGCCATGGAATCCAGTTGGGCTCTGCTGAGAACGATAGCAGCCCAGCCGCCGCTGGAGAGCGACATCGCTGACTCTCCGATTAACGAGCCGTCCGAATCCACTTCTGCGATTTCCACTACGAGGTCGCGCACCGAATTGCCTAGGTTCCTCGCAGTCACGAACAAATCGATTACATCACCAGGCGATAGGGAAGCGTTGCCGCCGCCCTCGTCTATAGTGGCAGCGTGGTAGAAGCCGTACTCCAATGAGAAGTTGTACCAGTCCTTCGAACCGTCCGATTCGCTGGTGAGCTGCATGCTGAATGGGTGCAGTGAGCCGGCCAGCGGGTAACCGTCAGAAACCTGCGGAGCGGTGATTGAGAACTGCACCCACTGAGGGATGTCAGGAGGGGCGTCGTAGGTATGTCCGACCTCTGGAGGTTCGGAGTTCAACCACTCGATTGACCAGCCCTCAGGGCCGATGATATTCACAATTGCATCATCGTCAACTCCTGCGTGGTTGGTGAAGTTGAAATTGAGCCCAATTGTAGCCCCGGGGTCGATGTCGAAGATTGATCCAGAAGCCGGGCCGAATTCGGTGCCGAGTGGTTGAATTTCGAATGGGTAGAGGTAGTCTGTGATGTTGAACACAGTCGCAGCAGCGGCCTCTTGCAACTCTAGCGCTCTCGCAGGGGAGATTTGTCCAGGATAGGTGCGCCCAACAGGCGATTCGCCGGTGATTGCAGCAGTGAAGACACACGCGGAGAGATATGTCCCGTCTATTGAGGGATGCGAACCATCGCTGGAATACAGAGTCGAGAATGCAGTCGGGCCAGCGCTCGGGTCAACTCCAGTATCGGAGACTGCGTCGTACAGATGCTTGTAGGCTAAGCCCACCGGTGCGATGAAGGCTGGTTCCGTTTGCGTTGTGATATTCTCGAGATACATCTCGTACCCTTGCTGCAAATGCAATTGCATCGATGGGTAATCCGGGCTCCTCCACTGATTATTCAAATCTCCATCCTTGTATCCCCATGTCATGAACAGAATAGTGCTTCCTCCCGAGTCCAAGGCACGCTGATTGAGGTAAATCGCAGCGTCTCTGCTGTCCTGCCAGTTTTGAGAGTTAGTTGGGAAAGATGGGACCTGACTCTGGTCTTGGAGAATCACGAAATCGTTTGATTGATTGAGTGCAATGTTCCATTGACTGCCATTTTCCCTAGCCCGTTCTTCGTGTTCGTAGAGTTTCAACCCCCCACTGGTCAGTGCTGAGACTTCAGCATCCCCTCCTCCCTCGGATAGGATGTTATCGAGTTTCGAAGCGAGATTGTTCTGACTGGTATACGAATTGCCAAGCATCAGCACGTCAAGAGCACTCGTTTTAGGATACGATTCGGCATCCTCACTAGATGAATCCAAGGTGCTTGGCGGATGGCTGGATGTAATCATTAAGAAAATGAGAATCAAGGCAAACTGACGCTCGTTCACGGCCGACTGTCATCGTTCTCACTCTTTTATCCCTGCTCCCCTCTGTTATCGAGTCCAGCGAAGTATTGATGGCCCGAGGCGTTGTTGGATGAACATGGCAAAGATATGGCCGTTCGGGAAGAAACCGACCGAGCCGCGCCAGGATAAGCAGCCCAAAAAGCGTAAGATCGTTGAGTACGAGAGGAAGTCAGACGACTCCTCTGCAAAGAATGTGGCCGACCGAAGCCACCTTGAAGACGCAGCTTTCAAAGATGCCATGGCGCTTCTCGGGGGCGATTCCAAGAAGCAATGAGACCTCTCTATAAGACAGGCCTCGGGATCATCCGGCCTGAGGCTTCGATGTCGAACTCTCCCGCATGGATGGGTGATTTCAGTCCAAATTCGTAGCCGACTGCTGGGTCAATCTCTCCAAACTGCCCGAGCTCCTCTCCCGAGATGAGGACCCTCGCCCCTCGACCTGCTATCCAGGGTCCCTGTGCTCCTCCAGTCGCTTCAAACACGACTTCGTCCATATCTGCACCGAGATCTCTCAGCAAAGCCTGTGCGATGCCTTTTGCCGCAGTGAAGCCGCCTCCGACCTCGGCACACGCCCAAGCCACTCTCGTCGAGTTTGCAGAGTCACTCACGACCTCTCCCAATTCATACACCTTCTGCGGCAACTCGTGATGTCGATTGGCCGCAAGCAGTTTCAGTAGAGAGGGCAGAAGGTACTGGCGTAGCAAGGTATGGTCTCTGGTGATGGGGTTGGAGATTACCGACAGCCCCCCTCGGGCAGGCCACCTGACTCGCTTGAACTGGTCCCTCTCATTCGACAGGGTGAGTCCTTGCGTCTCTTGGATTCCCAGTGATCTCAGGCTCGCCCTGATTCTACGTTCAAGGTGTGACGAACTCAGCGGAACCGCATCTAGGTGGACTTCGGAGAACTTCTCTGGCATATTGTCGTAGCCGTATCCGATGGCTATGTCCTCGACGATGTCTATCGGGTGCATAATGTCGCTGCGCCATCGTGGCATCTCCACCACGTGCTCTCGCTCACCCACCGCACAGTCCGCCCACCGCTCCACCCTGTTCACGCCGTCGGTGACCGTTCTCGATTCAATCAACTGTCCACCCATCTTAATCAGGGCGGCTGCAATCTCGTCTGAACCCAAATCCAGACCCAGCACTTTCTCAATCAATCGGTCCGGAACCCGATGCCTCACGGCATCGCCGCGTGGAGTGTTGGCAACATCGCTATCGTATCCAGTGACGCTGACGCTTTCAATCGCTCCGCCTCTCTCGTGCAGTGACAGGCATACCAGTATCAGGCATGCTTCACAAGCCCGCTCGTCCCATCCTGTCACATCGATGAAGAAATCCGTAGTGGACTCTGTGACTGTGGTGTGGTCGCCATTGATTATCGGAGGGAACGACAGGATGTCGTTGTTGGAATCGAGAATCACCGGAAATGAATCCAAGCCATCCATCAGGTGTGCGTACTCGACGCCCTTGGGATGTTCTTCCAAAATCTGCTTAATTGTCATCTCCTCGCTCATCATCAAAGGCACGAAGGAATGCGATTCAGGGACCGTGACGACCTTGAACGGCCCAGAGAGCGTGGATAGGTCGTGCACACCTATAGAGGCGAATCTGCGCTTGCGCCCCAGTGTCAGATGGAGCTTCTCCTGGTGGTCCATCAGAGACTGGATGAACTCACTCTTATCGGAGTCGGTAGTTCCGGTGTTAACGCCTCTGACTATCGCTGCCATGATGACCGGTCTGACCTGTTCTAGGGACGGGTCAACCACCATCTCTACTCCGCTCTCAGAAACCTCGACAGATGGATCCTCGAAAGCACCACCTACGAAGCTCCTAGCAGCCCGTGCCAGCGATTCGTGGCTGAGCAGGTCGGGACGGTCGGGAAAGACTTCGACCTCGATGACTTCGTCGTCATTGCCCTCTACTGGGCACCCCATGGCTGGCAGCCAGTCTGACCAACCTTCTCCGGAGTGCTCGACGCCGTTGATTCCTTGGATGTACTGCAAGACGGAGTGCTGAAGGTTTAGAGTAGGCATTTCTCACCTCAATTGCCAAGCCACATAGGCAGCGGACGGTCGTAACCAATCAGCCTCAGACCGCTGATGGAGGCTGTGTCATAATCAAGAGCTCTGAGATTCCTTCTACTGAGTTTTTCCAACCCGTCAAGACCTAACTCGCGCATCCAGCCTCGAACGGCCGAGTCGAGACCGACCAAGGTCTCCTCGAGACCATCCTCAGGAGGTGGCGCCACTAAGATGGGACATCCTGCCGCGACTGCAATCAACATGTCCTCAGCACTCGGCGCCTCATCCATTTCGATAAGTAGATGGCGCCCTTGCTCGGTCAGGTTCATCGCACGGGCGGCGAGCCCTATTCGCGGGAGCGCAGACGCCGCGCGACTGCCACCAGGGGCTGCCGCGTCGATGACAGCGCCATCCAAATCAAGGTCCACAACCAGTCTGAACAGGTGATCAGCCCTATCGACACGGTCACGCAGGAGTATCATCGATTCATCGCCCATTTTGCAGGTTATGGATATCAGAATGGCCTCAATCTCAGCGTCGTTGAGCGGTGGCATGTCAGCCAGATCAAGTACTACTCCTGCACAATTCCCAAGCCAGTCCGCACAGTCGACGAGATTACTCTCACCTACGAGAATCAGATCACACTCTCTGGGCGAAGTCCTAACCAGGGCTGGCTGAGTCGAAGCCGCTCCCTGCCAGGTGTCGGCGGAGTCAGATTCGACCAACCAGGGGATTGGGAACAGTAGACCTCCCTCTTTGGAGCCGAGCGGCATCAGGAGGGTGTACGGGTCGAGAGGAGAGTGCTCAGGAAGTCTGTCCGAGGTCGAGGGCACCAGTACGATGCTCTCAAAGCCCTCTGCTATCGATGAATCGGGCATCTCTGTGGTTCCAGAAGAGGAGTCAGATGGCACTAGGACCAACGCATCTTCCTCCAGAGTCAGCCCCAGCGGCTCCAGATGCTCAGCCAACTGAGTCATCTCTGCGGTTTCTATCCCTCTCATGGCCGCACCTTCTCCAGGAGGGGGGCAACTACCAGCTATGACCACGCGCCCCCCGGTCATGCCGACCCCCGGCTCGGAACCAACTGAGCCAAGGACAACAACGGTTCCGGCGCTCATGCCGGCCCCAGACCTCTTCCCAGCATGGCCCCGGACGATTACCGTGCCACCGGACATGCAGGCACCGACCTCGTCTCCGGCAGAGCCCTGCACTGTGATGGAACCTCCAGTCATCCGACGTCCGAGACGGTCTCCGACGTCCTTCTCAACGACTATCCGACCGTCTCGCTGAAAAGCCCCGAGCATCGATGCACTGGATCCTTGCAGCGTGAAGGTGCCTCCGTTGTTCATGATTCCAGCGCACTCACCGAGGTCGCCAAGCAGCAGCACCCTTGATTTTGGGGGCAGATGGGAAATGGCCCCGATCTCCCCACTTTTGGGCTTCTCATCGCCTCCGCGACCCCACCCGATCCTGACTAACAGGTCCCTCTCTAGGGCCTCGGACAGCATTCCATCAAGGTCCCGACCGAGTTTCATGCTCTTCGCAGTGACCTCGCGCATGGCTCTCCCTGTGCGGACATGACGCTAGTGGTCTTCATTCTGACGGGTAGCACGGCCTCAAGCCGCTACTATTGAGGAAAAATTCGAGGTGCGAGGGGAAGGGTATGTTGATAGAGGGCTGGCAAGGGCATCAAAACGCCCTCAAGGGGTCATGTGAGGTCAAGGCGTGATCAGGGTCGCCATCAACGGCTACGGGACAATCGGCAAGAGAGTTGCCGATGCAGTCGACGCCCAGGATGACATGGAAGTCGCGGGGGTGACCAAGACAGGGCCCAGTTTCGGGTGCGAACTAGCAGCGAAGAAGGGCTACCCTCTGTACTGCACCACCGATAATCCAGAGCGCATAGCCTCCTTCTCATCCGGCGGATATGAGTGCCATGGAGGACTCTCCGACCTGCTGGCCTCAGCGGACGTGGTGATCGACTGCGCCCCAAGTAAGATGGGGGCGGCAAACCTTGCCAAGTACGAGGCAGCCAGTATCAAGCACATGTTCCAAGGCGGTGAGAAGCACGAACTCACCGGTTTGTCCTACAGCTCTAGCGCCAACCACGCCGCGAACATGAATGCAGATGGCACGAGAGTTGTCTCCTGTAACACCACCGGACTATCACGCACTCTCGTGCCGCTGTACGAACTCGGAGGCTCCCTCAAAGTCGAGTGCACCATGATTCGCAGGGCGGCCGACCCAGGTGACTCGAAGAAGGGACCCATCAATGCCATCAAACCGGTGTTGAAGGTCCCCAGTCACCACGGCCCAGATGTCATGACGGTGAAGCCGGAAATTGAAATCAATTCACTGGCCGTGGCAGTCCCAACCACTCTAATGCATGTTCACGCCATCATCGCAGATCTCCCCTCAGGACACGGACAGACAACTGAATCGATTCTAGACATATGGAGGCAGACTCCGAGAGTCATTGTGATGCATGGGGAGGGAGATCGACTGACAACCACCGCTGAAGTCATGGAAATGGCGCGCGACCTAGGCCGCAAGTGGGGTGACTTGCACGAGATATTTGTCTGGGAGGACGGAGTGAAGTTGGTGGACGATAGGTTGTACTACTTCCAAGCGATACACCAAGAGAGCGATGTGATTCCTGAAAACATTGACTGTATTCGTGCTCTGATGGGGACTGAATCCGATTGGCGCGCTTCTGTGGCTAAAACCGACAGTGCAATTTCGGATTACTACGGGTTATGAAAGTGCCTTCATGTTGGCGAGTTTCGTGGTACACCTAGTATGAACGGTCAAAAAGCCCCCTCGGGTCGGCTGTTGTATGCTCAGGGCTCGCTCTGTCATACTGGTTCTCACAACACTGCTCTTGTCTACGTGGACCGGAGTTCTTGCGAGCGCCCCGGAGGACCTCTCTACAGGCAGTGATGAAGGAGGGAGTGCTTCTGCGATTCCAAACTCACAGTGGTCACAGATTGATGCCTCAATAACCTCCTATCCTCTGCGTGAGTCATCAGGCCACCTGCACTCTCCGTTCGGTTCGTTCGACCCGCTGGACGCCCCCGTCCCTCTCGGCCCTGAGAACCTGTACGACCCGCAAGCCTTGAGGCGCACAGGGATGCTCCTGGTTCAATCCGACAGTTCTGACATGACGGCCATGATGAACGCCTTCTCCATCATGGGGGTCGATATCCTAGATGTGATTCCTGATGACGCCGTAGTGGTTCGCGTGGACCCACAGAGCGACACCAATGTAGTCGAGTCAATCAACAGGCTGCCAAGCGTCAGATGGGCCGGTGCATTGCCAGTGGCATGGCGAGTAGCTTCCGAGTTGATTCCCCTCTCAGGGAGGAATGGAATACTAGTCGATTTGGACGTGACGCCGGCTCCGGATCTCGATTTCTATGAACTGGCAGAACTCTCGATGGATCTGCAGTTGGTCTCTGGAGAAATAGGGCCCAGAGGAGTTTGCGACGCCTATCTGTGCCAGCCTCGCTCTGTTGATGCAAAATGGATTCCAATTCTCGCTATGGATGGCAGGATTCTGCACATTGGCTCAGCTTCGCAAATAGTCATCCACAATACCAACGCCAGTTCAATCAGTGGCATCAACGGTGCGCTGATTAGTTCAGGCTGGACACTGAATGGGAGTGACGAGGTCCTTGCCATATCTGACACTGGCCTAGACGATGACCACGGTGACTTCACGAATCGAATCAGAGGAATCTATGACCAGTTTGGACCCGACAACTCGAACGCCGACATGAACAGCGGGCACGGTACTCATGTGGCAGCTACACTGCTTGGAGACGGTTCGGGTGACTCGACGGCCAGGGGCATGGTGCCTGCTGCTACCTTCCACTTCTATCAGCTTGAGGCTGACAGTTCCGGGGTCCTCGCCCGTTGGGGTTCGCTGTACGAAATGTTCACTCACTCGTGGCAGAACAGTGCGCGTATACAGACCAATAGCTGGGGAAACGAGAACCTCGTTGGCGAATACAGTTCCGACTCCAGATCCGCCGACTCGTTCCTAGTGGACTTCCCACGCTTCCTAGTTCTCTTCTCGGCCGGTGATTTAGGTCCGAGCGGAGCCAGCAGCGTTACACCACCGGGAACCGCCAAAAATGTCCTGACGGTCGGAGCCTCGACCACCGGGGCGTACGGCAGCACTGCTGAGGGCACGGTCCCCGGATTCTCATCTAGGGGGACGACCCTTGACGGGCGCATCAAACCAGACCTAGTCGCTCCCGGTGTGATGATCTGCTCGGCTATGGCCGAAGAAGCGCAGTTCGCCAGCGGTGACTCGTGTTCGAGCGCCACTCACGGTGATGGGAGCACCCCGCTGTACATGACACTCAACGGCTCGTCTATGGCCACTCCCGTAGTCGCTGGCGCTGCAGCGATGGTCAGGCAGTATCTCAGGGAGTCAGAGGGCATAAGCGAGCCCCGTTCGGATCTTATTCGAGCCGTCCTAATCAATGGCGCAGAGGACCTTGGCATTCCTGACATTCCCAATTCGGCTGAGGGATGGGGACAGGTCGATCTACAGAACAGTCTCTACCCGTCTTCAGGCGGACAGGGTCAGTCAGTCCTGTATGACAACTCGCGCGAGTTGCTGCCAGGCCACGCCTTCCTATACACCTTCGACATCGATGCGAGCCAGGGTATGGACATCACACTGGTATGGAATGATAGAGAAGGGTCGGCAGTAGCAGACCAGAGTGCAACTCGGTTGGTAAACGACCTCGACTTGAGGGCGACTTCTCCCGATGGGACAGTATACATCGCCAATCAGTTCTCTAACGGGTTCAGCGTCTTAGGAGGCAGTGAAGATCGGCTGAACAACGTGGAGAGGATACGATTGCCTTCCAGCACCTCGGGCACATGGACAGTCGAGGTCGGCCATGCAGGAGGGACACTACAGGACTACGCCATCGTACTCAGTGGAGTGGCCACCGAGTTGGAGCAGGCGGACCTTTCCGTATTCGACGGCTCTCTCTCGAGTTCTGTGGAGAGTCCCCTGCAGGGCGACACCTTCCTAGTCGAGGCCGCTTGGAAGAATCAGGCTGCTGCTGATACAGGCACCTACTCAATAGAGATCGAGGACCTCACTGCAGGGTCGATGATCCACTCCTCGCAGCGCTCCTCTCTGGGCGGAGGTATGCTCGACTCGCTGTCATTCCCTCATTCGTTCTCGACTACTGGCCTGCATGTCCTCGAGCTAAGCCTCGATTCGGACTCAGAAGTTGACGAACTCAATGACGAGTCTACTGGAACTGACAACAACCGTATTCTACTGCATGTCATCGTCTCTCAAATCGGAGTCAGACTCACTCCTCTCATGGAGGACGGTAGCACACCTAGCAACCCCTCTGAACTCTCTCAGGCTATGACGAGGACGTTAGACCCAAGGACAGCTAGCTGGGTCCTTTTTGAGCTTGAGATGCGCAATGAGGGAACCTCGGAGATTTCAGTAGGTCTGAGTGTTTCGCCCGTACAACTACTGGGTAATGACGGCGTCCTTTACTCTCCGCAGGACGAGTGGTGGAAACTAATCAACGAGTCCGGACCGTGGACACTGGCTCCGTTCGGCGAGGAGGGCGACAGAGTCGTAGTCACACTGAACATGTCCGATATGGACACAGACTTGTCCAGCCCTTTGGATGCCGTCTACGCTCTACCAGGGACTTTCGTCTCAGACCTGACTCTGTTCGACACCAATGCGCCCACAGTTTCTCATAGCATCAGGCTGACAGCATTTGTGGAGAGGGTCGAGGGACTTTACACTATAGTCGCAGGGACGGAGGGACTGGGGGCGGAGCCCGGTGAGTTTGCTGTCTTCTCACTCTCTATCAAGAATACTGGCAACGGTCCGACTCAGTACACAGTCAGTTGCGAGACTACCGACCGCTGGACCATACACATCGGCAACAGTCAGTCGTCCGAGATAACCCTTGAACCATTGAACAGACTCCAGTTCCTTCCTCTTCCCATCAAAGTCAGAGTCTCCGATGCCGAAGACGGACAGCCTTCCGCGGGATTCACTCAAGACATCGAGTGCGTCACGACTTCGGTCAATGACCCGACACTGGAGACCATTGAAGGAGCAGTTGTCACCGTGTTAGAGAGTCTCGACTTTTCTCCCGAACTGTTCGATTCTGAAGGAGTTGCTCTCGGACCTCTGGCGATAGCTGAACCGAGACCCGTCTTGAATAACGACGTAGTCACAACCGAACTTGTCGTCTCCAATGATGGCAACGTCCCGATGCAGTTCGTAGTACAGGCTTTCTCGTCCCTTAACACATGGCCAATCCAGATTTCGGAGGGCTCGGACGTGCAATCAGAAGAGATCGCACTCGATATTTCCGCTGGGGCATCCTCCATCGTCACCATCGTCACCATCGTTCCCCCGGCTGCGGATATGGGAGTATCCAATACCATCACCATACGCACGACCCTTGCTGGTGGACCCACCGTCACCAACGCCACACGTCTAGTGGTGCAGGAGATTGCCACCTTGGACCTCTCATGGAACGCCACCATGGCTATCGCTCTGGGAATTCCAGGGACGGCTAACATACACGCCCATAACACCGGAAATGTCGAACTCGATATCAGTCTGACAATGGGTACCCTTCCCGACGGCTGGTCGGGAGGGTTCCTATCGGGCAGGGATTTCTCAATGGAGATGAACCAAGAGGCCACTATAACGGTCGGCATCGATCTTCCCGGTAGCCTCCCTATTGGGCCCGCAGGTCAAACGGTTTCAGTCATCATCGAAGCCACCCCTCCTTCTGGTGATGAGGTATACATTTACACGGTGGAGATGGATATCGAGGTTCTGCCCTCGATATGGATTGGTTTGTCTTGCGATTCATCGACGATTGAGGACATTGGGTTCGATGGCAGGGACTTCGAGGTCGTAATAACAAATCTGGGAAACTCTCTAGCCGAGGTAATAATCTGGACTAACGGCACAGAGGGCTGGGACATACAAATGAGTCAGGACGAACCAACGGTTCTTGTGGCAGGCGAATCATTTGTAGTGATGGTTACAGCAACTCCTAGTCAAGGGGCGTCGAACGGTCTGACCAACATCCAATTCATAGCCAACTCTACTTGGTCTGGCGGCATGCTCGCCAGTATTACTGACGGCACTCTGGATGTGAGTATCAGCAAGGCCAGAGATTCCAACAGAGGGGGACTCGGCGGCATACTTGACAGCCTCGGACTTCCCGATTGGGCCCTAGCACTGACCTTCCTCATCCTGCTAGGTTCCATCGTAGTCTCAGGAGTGAGGATGCGCAAATCCTCAGTGACCTCCCTAAGCCCCGAGGAGGAACTGATTCCTGAGGGTTCGGCACTACTGGCCGGAACTCAATCCGAGCGAAAGGCAGCCGCCCTGGAGACTTCAGCCTCAGGCGAGGTACTGACCGGAGGGGTCAGCGACGACGAGATCCAAGCCGCCATAGCCCAGTCGTCTCCGATGCTCAAACCGCCTTCCAGCGCTGAGGGGGCCCCGCCACTGCCCCTTGGCGGTCTGCCCGATGGTTGGACAATGGAACAGTGGACTGCGTACGGTCACCTTTGGTGGGAGCAGAACAAGCCTTAGTCTGCGCTTTGCTTATCACTCTGACCACTCCCGAAGTACCATGAGTGGCTCGATAGTGCTGTTCGGACCCCCGGGTGCCGGCAAGGGTACTCAGGCCAACAGGATTTCATCTCTCACCGGCAAGCCTCAGGTATCGACCGGAGACATGCTTCGCGCCGCTGTAGCTTCTGGCTCTGAAATGGGATCTGAGGCCAAGGGCTACA
>ENA-OSET01002248-OSET01002248.1-sediment-metagenome-genome-assembly--contig:-NODE-2248-length-18880-cov-3.809392_pt1 | contig 18880 bp, 15 predicted proteins | sample MGYA00237882_ERZ534229 | MGnify/ENA primary metagenome ERZ534229 (study PRJEB26408, sample SAMN06266212) | sediment metagenome | isolation source: Hudson Canyon methane seep mesocosm | place... | reverse complement strand
CTTCAAGTACTTGAATCATAACTGGACCCGATGTCATAAAGCTAACAAGTGCACCAAAGAATGGGCGTTCGCTATGTTCAGCGTAAAAACCTTCAGCTTGTTCTTGGCTAAGGTGCAACATGCGCGAAGCCACCACTTTTAAGTCTGCTTTTTCAAAGCGTGAGTAGATATTACCAATTACATTTTTTGCTACAGCATCTGGTTTGATGATAGAAATTGTACGTTCAATCGCCATTTTTGTTCCCATTTAATAAGTTAAGTTAAAATCGGCCCATTCTACCATCTTATGCTTGTCCCGTTTGCTCTATTATCTGACTCAAAGCCCTGTAGTCTAGTATTTCAATTTTGGATTTTTGAATAAAACCATTACTATCTCATTCACTAGCAAATTGTTAAGTAGGTATACAAGTTTAATATGAATCAACCATTCTTACGTATAGGACTCTATATCCGTAGAGATGAGCCTGTCATAGAACATGCTGCCATTAAGGTGATTGAATTTCTTCAATCCAAGTCTCTCACTATATTTTTAAATGAACCTCTCAGCTTTTTTACGGAGCTAGACGTAATATCAATCAACGATTTCCCGCAGTCTTGTGACCTTACGATTGCTATCGGTGGCGACGGTACTATCCTCTCCGTTTCCCGTGCTTTAGCGGGAACCACGCTACCCATTGTCGGTATTAATGTCGGTCGTTTGGGGTTTCTTGCAGATCTAACTTTAAACAAACTAGAACAGCAGTTGTCAGCAATTTTAGATGGCAAGTATCGAGAAGATACCCGTTTTTTATTACAAGCTGCTATTAACGGTGATGAAGCTAATGCTATTGCCATGAATGATATCGTGGTTCACGCTCATCAAAGTCTACGCATGATCGAGTTTGAAACCTATATCAATGGTCATTTTCTTAATAGTCAACGAGCCGATGGCTTGGTTATTGCCACACCAACCGGCTCAACAGCCTATGCCCTATCTGCCGGTGGACCGATACTTGATGTCGACCTAGATGCTGTTGTGCTTGCTTCAGTCAGCCCTCATGCGCTTAGTAACCGACCATTAGTCGTCGCTGCTTCTAATACCATCGATATCGTTATCAGTGAACAGAACTATACTAGCTCAATGGTGACCTGTGACGGACGATCTGGCCAACTCCTTCAGCCCGGAGATACTATTCGGATCGAACGACACGCCAATAGAATCAAATTATTACATTTAGAAGATCATGATCATTACTCCATCTTACGAGCCAAGTTAGAATGGGGTAAAAAACTCACATGCTAACTCAGTTAAGTGTTCGTCATCTAGCTGTCGTTGACGACCTTGAACTCACCTTTTCCAATGCGATGACATCGCTAACAGGTGAAACAGGTGCCGGAAAATCATTATTAGTCGATGCACTAAGTCTCGTATTAGGCGATAGAGCAGATACCAATATGATTCGTCATGGTTGTGATCGTGCTGAGATTTCTGCCAGTTTTGATACCGTAAAAAATCAACCATTACAACAATGGTTACAATCACAAGAACTCGATGATGATGCACAATGTCATCTAAGACGCACAATTAGTAAAGATGGACGTTCTCGTGCATACATTAATGGTAGAACAGTCCCGTTAAGCCAATTACGAGAAGTGAGTGAACGTACAATAGATATTCATGGCCAACATGCTCATCAGTCATTAGTCCGAGCTGGCACACAACGTTTACTGATAGATACCATTGCCAATACTGGTACACAGTTAACGGCACTAGCTATCGACTTTAAAAAATGGCAATCCTTGAAGCAACAGTTAGTATTGATGCAGCAACAAACTCAAGAGCAGTCTGCCCGTTTAGAGCTATTGCAATATCAAGTTACGGAGCTTGAAACACTTGAACTGACTGATGATGGCGTTCAATCTCTATTGCAAGAACAACAACAGCTTGCACATGCCAGTCAACTTATAGGTATCGTGGAATCAGGCCTACAAAAGCTATTTGAGCAAGAACAAAATGATGCCTATAGCCTTATCAGTTCTGTACTGACTGAATTAGAAAACTCGCAAGAAGTTGAACCACAATTCACCAACATTGTTGAAACACTTAACTCAGTGATTATCCAGCTCGATGAATGCGGTGGTGACTTACGCCATTATCTCGATAATACTTCAGTTAATCCTGAACGATTAACTGAAGTAGAAGCACAACTCACGACGTTACATGATCTTGCACGAAAACATCATGTTGAAATCGAATCTTTGCCAGCACATTATCAGTACCTATGTGATGAACTCGCTGATTTATCTGGATTAGATCATCAGTTAGAACAATTACAGCAACAACTCAATACACAGGAAAATGCCTGCCGTAACTTGTGTAATGAAATCCGGAAAAAACGTCACGCGGCGGCCGGTCCTCTAGCAGAACAAATCACTGAGTCAATACAAGAATTAGCGATTCCTGGTGGTCGAATAGAAATCATCATCACACCGCTAGCAAATAACCATTTCAATGACACAGGTGCAGATCACATCCAGTTGTTAGTCAGCACAAACCCCGGCCAAGCTGCAGGTGAACTTGGTAAAGTAGCATCAGGTGGTGAGCTTGCTCGCATTAGTCTTGCCATTCAGGTTGTGACCGCTGGCAGCCGCAGTGTGCCAACCTTAGTCTTTGATGAGGTCGACGTAGGAATAGGTGGTGGAATTGCAGAAATTGTCGGGCGCCACCTTCGAAAACTAGCCGGCACACAGCAAGTTATATGCATTACACATTTACCTCAAGTTGCAGCACAAGCTCATCAGCAGTTACAAGTGCGCAAGCAACACTCATCTGACAGTACGCATATTGAGATTATTGAGCTCCATGAAGCTGAGCGCATTGAAGAAATAGCACGTATGTTAGGTGGCGTTACACTAACGGAAACAACGCGACTCCATGCCGAAGAAATGTTATCTGACGTATTTGGTTAGGACTAACGGCTCACGTTTTATTTAACACATCACAATTAAGTTTCAGTCTGCTTCGCCTAACAGTATTAGGCGGTTTTTTTGCAGATTAGTTGGAATACAATTTAAATATAATCTATTTTTGGCACTGCTTACAGATGCCATAGATATACAATGCATGATCCGTCATTTCAAATTCTTTTTCAGCCGCAATTGCGCGCTGACGCTCTTCAATTACTTCATCGGTAAATTCTTCAATACGGTTACAGCGCACACATAATAAATGATCATGATGAGTACCATCTTCTAATTCAAATACAGCATGTCCACCATCTATGCTTAATCGCGAGACAAGCCCTGCATCTTCAAATTGCGTCAATACCCGGTAAACGGTAGCAAGACCAATTTCTTCACCCATCTCTAGTAGCGCTTTGTACACATCTTCAGCACTCAAATGCCGTTGTTCTGTTTTTTCTAGAATTTCTAATACTTTTAATCTCGGCAAAGTGACTTTTAACCCAGCTTTTCTTAGATCCTGACTTTCCATTTTATTGATACCTCGTCGAAACACAGTGATTAGAGTATCATCTCACACTGATAATTAATTACAGAAACTAAATACTAAATGAAAACCTTTCTCATTGTCAGCCTTTCCGTCTTTGTAATACTCATCAGCGCTTGTAGTAAAGATAAAATACCTGGTGTTTATCGCATTGATATTCAACAAGGCAATGATGTCACGCAAGACATGGTCAATAAACTAGAGGCTGGCATGAGCAAAAGCCAAGTAGCCTTCATTATGGGCACGCCCTTGCTCATCGATACCTTCCATCCAAACCGCTGGGATTACATCTATAGCTTTCATCCAGGTAATGGCCAACGTGAACAACGACGGATAACTTTATTTTTCACTACCGAAGAAACACTGAGTCATCTTGAAGGCGATACACGTACTGTTGCGCGTGAAGATTTACCAGAAAACCTACGTAACGATACTAATGTGGTCGTGCCTTTAAATGAAAAAAAGACCGGGCTTTTCCAAGGCTTACTGAACTCAATAGGACTGGGAGAGGATGAACAAGAAATTCGACCTGCTGAAACACCAGAAAATGAAGATACCACTACCCCTGACAAACCTGAGGTAGTTGAGGAAGGCAATCAGCAATAACCTTAATTATAAAAAAGCTCGTTTAAGGACTTTTTTTATTTTAATTTGCCACCACTTCAAATTCTGCTGAACTTGGCTTAAAACTCAGTAATTCACCAGCAGGTATATCAAAATACCAGCCGTGTAGACTAAGTGAACCCTCTTCAACACGCTTGCGGATACATGAAAACGTCAATAAGTTCTCTAGCGAAACTAAAATAGCTTGCTGCTCACATGTTTTAATTTGAGTTTCATAGGAGGCTGTAGGTAGTGCTTGTTGAACCTTCTCTTTTGCAAGTCGAGCAATCGATACCCATGAATTAATAAACTGAGATTGTGACGAACCATCATCGTGCCACAAAGCCTTAATTCCACCACAGTTAGCGTGGCCCATAACGATAATATTCTCAACCTCAAGATTTTTTACCGCAATCTCCAACGCCGCACTAGTTCCATGATAGTGACCATCATCTTCACAGGGGGGCACTAGATTTGCCACATTCCGAATAGTAAATAAATCACCAGGATCACAATCCATTAGAATGGCTGGATCAACGCGAGAATCACAGCAGGCAACCATCAATGTCTTTGCTGGCTGACCATTTTTCATACTGTCATACAGATGATTATCGTCGCCAAAATACTGTTTTTTAAATCGTCGGAATCCGTCAAATAATTTATCTGTACTTGCCATTAATTTAATTCATCTCATAAAACTTAAAAAAAGGATTTATCACTCACTATGATGTCTAAATTGTCACTGAATTGTGTAACAAGCTTAGTTAGCATATAACCTAGGTGTGCAATCTAGTCGACCAGGCTCAGCTGCTATCTCCTTATCTAGGGAACAACTTAACCTCAGAACTTGTACATTTAAGGCGCACTATTTTAATTCACCTTGCTATGGGCAAAGTATTAAACAAAGGTTTTCCATTCAAGGAATGGTAGTGATGGCATATCATAGCATTGTTGAAGTGAAACCAATGCAATTGCATGGTCAATACAATCATCTAGTAGTGAGCCATTTGTGAATATATCGGCGCCTAACAATTACGCTTGGGCATGTAATTCGCATATATCATCCGTATCAATGATATTCACACAAACACGTGCTTGCTCATCCTTGAGCAAATAAATATTAACTTGATGAGCAGTTATATTTGAGACTATTTTTTACGTGTTGCTTCAGTATTCGCTGTAAACCACTTGTGTTTAATCGCTTTGGTTCTGGCTAATTCAAGGTTAGCTTCATACCATTTTTGTTTAGTCGCAGCATGTGGATCAGGATCAATATTAGATTCATACCATCTAGTTTGAGTAGCACGCGCAGCTTCCAAATTCGCTTCATACCATTTTTTCTTACTATCGCTGACTTTTTCATCGCTAATCTCATACCAGTGAGAATCAGTTTTAACTTGCTCTAAATTAGCTTCATACCATTTTTTATGACTGGCTCTTGCAACAGCTAAATTAGCCTCATGCCAAGATTTTTTCTCATGACTATAATGCTGATTATTAGCTTCATACCATGGTGTGCCGGTCACTACCGTAGCTTGTTGATTAGCTTCGTACCATTTTTCACGTGTCACTCTAACAGAAGCAACCGCCTTTTCTAAGTTAGCTTCATACCATTTTTGCTTTGTATTCAGATGCGTAATCTGATTAGCTTCATACCACGGTGTAGCGCTAATCTCTGCCGGAAATTGATTGGCTTCATACCATTTCTTTTGGCCCTGACGCGCCGTTTCGGTATTAGCCGAAAACCATTTTTGTTTAATCGCTTTGGTTCTGGCTAACTCAAGATTAGCTTCATACCATTTTTGTTTAGTCGCAGAATGTGGATTCGTATGTAGATTAGCTTCATACCAGTGCTTTTGGCCTGTACGTGCGGTTTCCAAGTTAGCTTGATACCATCTTTTCTTGCTATCGCTGACCATTTCATCACTGATTTCATACCAGTGCTTTTCTGTTTTCACTTGTTCTAGGTTTGCTTGATACCATTTTTTTCGGCTAGCTCTTGCAGTGGCTAGGTTTGCTTCATACCATGATCTTTTTTCTTCACTATAACGTTGGTTATTAGCTTCATACCATGGAATACTGCTTACTTTTGTAACCTCTAGATTGGCTTCATACCATTTTTTACGTGTTGCTCTAACAGATGAAAGAGCTAATTCTAAATTAGCTTCATACCACTTTTTCTTTGTATCCAGATGTTCTACTAAGTTAGCTTCATACCATGGTGTACCGTGGGTAACTACAGGTTTTTCATTCGCCTCATACCATTTTTTTCGGCTTGCTCTAGCAGTCTCAAGATTAGCCTCAAACCACTTTACTTTAAGATCCATTGTATTCGTCATATTCACATACCTCTGAGTAAGCTATTCTTCGATAGTACAGGAATTAAACATGTTTCTACAAGGAAATGATGAATGTTTAGCGTATATTTTTATGCTTTCTTTACTCAAAACAATGCTTCTCAGCCTTTACCTGTTGCAGCATTGAAATTTGTTGTTTTACTTGCAGAATTCTTCTTTGTTCTTTCTCTTCAACTAAGGCTGAATATCCCAAGTATGCGAAACCCAGCCATTCACCAATAACTGGCAGCGTGCCTACAATAGGGAGCGATTCTACTGTAATCATCGCTGTAGCAATTTTGTTCGCGCCATCATCATAAAACCCAGGTTTATAAGTATATTGGTAAGGATGTAAATAGCGGATACTGTTATCGATCTGTGCACAACTTTGCTGTCTTATTGCTTGTGTTGCTTCAACCACCGGCGGTTCATAATAAATCGGTTCTAATGGAACAGGTGGCATAGGTACTGCCATGGCAGTCGACACCACTAATAAAGCCGAGAAGATAAAGTAAAATACAAGTCCCATTACTTTCATGAGCTATTTCTCCAATTAAGTTCTATGTTTGTACTATCGGCAATTCAACAGAAAACTCCACCCCTTGTTGCCAATTTTCTGCCCAGACCGCACCCTTGTGTTTATCTACGACCAATTTAACTATATATAAGCCTAAGCCAAGGTGAGGTTGAGACTTATCTATCGCGGAGCTTCTTTTAGAGACCATAGGTTGAAATAGTTGTGTCTCGATTTCTTTAGGCAATGCCTTGCCCCAATTTCTCACACTCAAATGACAGACGTCGATGCGACTCTCAAGCTTCAAACAAATCTGACTGCCTTCATCGTGAAAATCAACGGCATTGTTAACCAATTTATCCAACATTTGAACTATCAACTCAGCTGAACCATTAATCATGACTGCATTATCCGGTGACTGCAGTTCAAACATTACATTCGGATATATATCTTGATAGGCCGTGTTGAGATCTAACAGTAGTAAGCGTAAATCAAAAACAGTAAATTCCGTATTTTGAACCGTCTGCTCTAGACGACTCGCCTCACTCATTCTAGCAACGATGTCATTGATACGCTCACTGCCTGTTTTTGCTCGCTCAAGGTAAGTTTTACCATCCTGTTCGATAAACGCTTCCACATGTTCTAATGACGTCTTAATAACCGCTATTGGTGTACGTAACTCATGAGCCAACCGTGATGCTAAAGCTTCTAGATAATGATTATAAAGACCTAAACGTTTAAATAAGTGACCAAAACTCTGTCGCAACTCTCCTAACTCGTCTTTTTCATTATTGGCAAGAAAGTCACCAGAAACGTGTCCTTCTTGATTTACAGCTTGTGCGATATCACGATTTAATCGTCGTATCCGTAGTGACAATCGACTCGCAAAACCGAGTAATGCAACGACAACAATCGAAAACATGATTAACGAGGTATTTAATAACGTTTTTACCGCCTGATTCTGTAAAGCCAAAATGGCATTGGTATTTTTCTCCGCCACGACCGCAGCCACAACCTGACCATCCATGTATACCGGATGTGAAGCGACTATCATTAATGGGCCATCCTCCCCTGTCAGACGACGTTCTGTTGATTCGTGTCCATTCAGAGCGGCAGTTACCACCTGACCTGATAATACGGATTGTTCATGTGATACCGACTCATCATCGGAAATAGGTTGTGTTAAAAACAGCTGATAAAACAAGTCAGTCAAGGTTCGCAGTTTAGGTTCAGCCACAATGACATCAGCGTGACCCGCTGCTGCAAGCTTATAATATTGCCTGTCAAGCAACCATAATCTGGCCCCATCCTTTGCCATTTTTCCCAATAAGCCAGTTAACTCGGATGATGGTAGAAAAAGCTGACTAAACTTCTGGCTATCTCGAACATCACCTAAACCGATAACCTGAATTTCAGATCCATCTAAATCGACATCAATTAAGGCTAACGCAAGACTAGAAGGCATCATAGAGGGTGGCAACGATAACTCTAAGCGATAACCATAGGGTGACATTTGCCATTGTGCTTTAATCAGCGGCTCGGCTTTCACGATAACAGGATCCAAATAACTGCCTATATATTCGTAAGCATTTATTTTCCCTGGCGCACTGGCACTTAATATATAACGATGACTACGTTGCTGTTGATCAACCACAGCCAAAATAACTACGTCTCCACCATGGCGTTGAAAACGCGTTGAATCACGCAATACAACTTCATCATCAACCACATCGAGCAATAAGGTTAAATTACCATCATGCTGTGCAAGAATATAGCGAGCCGAAATATCCTGTGGGTCGATTAACTGTTGTCCAGAGCCAAGTTGATTACTCGCCGAAAATTTCTTTAATAATGAACTGTAGGCTAACCATTCATCGTTATAACCATCAATTTGAATCGGTGTTGTTATCGCCGTTACTTGAGTTTTTAATGCCTCACTATTTGTATCAACCAATGATTCACGCTGTCTGAGAATATCAGGATACTGTTCGACTAAGGCACTGCTCGCTCTTGCAATAGTGGCGACTGATTGAGCTTGCTGCTGCTGCAATAAATTTTCTATGGCTTGGATATAGCGCACCCCAAACCAAGGCAATAACAACAGAACAACAGAAACCAGCAGTAATTTACTGCGTAATTTTAATGTTGAGAATGGCCATAAGGTCATTTAATTAGTGTGAGCATCGAGCCAACGATAACCTAAGCCATACACTGTTTCGATCGCTGAAAACTCATCACTCACCGCAACAAATTTTTTGCGTATACGTTTGATATGAGAACTGATAGTGTCTTCATCAACATAAATATTAGCAGCTTGCATCAATTGCTCTCGTGTTTTCACATGTCCCACATAACGAACCAACGCATGTACCAACCAAAATTCAGTCACCGTTAATGCCACTGGCTGGTTTTTATAACTCACCATCATTCGGGCTCCATCTAGTTTCAAATCACCATGAATAATAAGGTCTTCTTCCACCGCAGGTGTTTTCATTAATTCTAGACGGCGAAATAACGCAGCAATGCGCGCTTGTAAATGTGAGAGACCTATGTCTTTAGTTAAATAATCATCGGCTCCTAAACGAAAACCAGAAACCGTATCAAGTTCACTATCACGGGCTGTGAGGAAAATAATGGGAACCTTGTCAGACATTGCGCGAAGATCACGACACAAATCAAAACCTCCTTCATGCTCATCGGCAAGTCCGATATCAATGATGGCTAAATCAGGTAAGCGTTGCTGAAAAGCTGAATATGCAGTTGAACGACGATCATAAGTTTCAACCTCATAACCTTGTCGTCGCAGTGCTTCCGCATAATTATCTCGAATCGCCGGTTCATCTTCGACAATTGCAATTCTCCGTACCATGTCTTGATTTCCTCTCGCCTTTTTTCTGCCACATTCTATCGTTACATTGCCCTAATCGCGACCCTTTATCTCCAATCATCTGCGTTGTAATAGTTATACCCAATTAATCTGAAGATGCAGTTTTCAGGTTATTTGGATATTTAACTCGGCGCAGAAACGGATTCATTCTAGTCAAGGACGACACGCTGAATCACCAATAGGAGAACATAATGAACAAAAAAATTCTTGGCTTAGCCATTTTATTATCATTTAGCAGCAACCTTATGGCTGACAGCTTCAATGAGTCATCCAATAATAATGAAGTTACTACCGGCGGTATAGGTTTAGTCGCAGGCACACTATTCGCGGGCCCTTTAGGCGCCATCATTGGTGGTTCTCTGGGAGTTATGACCGGACATCATCAAACACAGGCGGAAACCATATCGGAGCAACAACAAAAACTAACTTCTCATCAACAAATAATAACGGAACTTGAAAATGAACTCAGCCAAATGGTTGCTAATTTAAATACAGCAAAAAAATCGGCTCAACAGTCAGCCTCAAAACAAATGCTTAATCAGCAACGACACATTGAAACCCTAAGTCAATTTTCAGCAAGCTATCAATTAGATATCTATTTTTTAACTAATAGCAGTGAACTACACCCTATCGCCCAAGACGGTTTGAGGAAACTAGCCAAATTGTTACAAAGCAATCCTCAACTCCAAGCAAACTTAGAAGCTCATAGTGATTGGCGTGGCAGCAATGACGATAATTGTTTATTAGCCAATCGTCGACTTAGCAAAGTGAATAACCTATTAACTCACGCAGGCGTAAACCCAAGTCAATTATTAGCTACAAATTATGGTGAACGCCATAACTACGACACATCTACTTGGGGAGAAGCGCTATTTTATGATCGTCGAGTCACGATTTCTCTTAGTTACTTTGCCAAATAAATCAGTTTCAGCGGGCCTTAGTCAGCATCTTCGGATGCTGACTCTTTTTCATGTTTATGCACTTCTTCCCACAACAGCACTCGTTTATCAATGGCAGCATTAAATGTGCCTTCAGGATATTGACCATCATCATTACGCTCACCAACAGTCATTCCGGTTAATAACGCTAATGCCTGCTCGGCAGTATCGACGGCATGAATATGAAAATTGCCTTTAGCAACCGCATCAATCACATCTTGTCGTAACATCAAATGTTGTACATTACTCCGCGGGATGATCACCCCCTGGCCTGTAGCCTGACCTAAGCTGTTGCACACATCAAAAAAACCCTCGATTTTTTCATTTACGCCGCCGATGGCCTGAGCTTCGCCATGTTGATTCATTGATCCAGTAATTGCCAAGGCTTGATTGATAGGCATCTCAGCAATTGCTGACAATAAAGCACATAACTCGGCCAATGTTGCACTATCGCCATCCACCTCACCGTAACTTTGTTCAAACACTAAACTGGCTGACATGGAAAGCGGTTTATTCTTCGCATACGTTTTGCCCAGATAACCACTTAAGATCAACACGCCTTTACTGTGAATATCACCACCTAATTCAACTTCACGTTCAATATCCAAAATATCACCATCGCCAAAACGACAATTAGCTGTTAACCGAGAAGGTTGGGCAAAATTAAAGCTCCCTACCGTCAGTACGGATAAGGCATTCACCTGCCCAACCTTATACCCAGCCACTGTTATCCGAGTAATATTACGTTCAATTTGTTGATAAAACTGGCCTCGCATACGATCAACACGTTGCTCGCGTGCAGTTAATGCTTGTTGAACATGTTCTTGTTTGACTAACTTCACACCATCTTTCTTGGCCCAATAGGCCGATTCACGTAGCAAATCAGTCATATCACCTTGATGCAGGGAAAACATTTCGCCGTCTTCAATCGTTCTAGCCCCATGTTCAATTACACGAGCAACCGCTAGCTTATCTAAATGTAATAAATCCTCCTTATGCACGGTGCTGGCTATCAACCGTGCATAAAGCTGCTGATTTTCATCCGTCCTTTCCATATGCTCTTCAAAATCGGCAGCCACTTTAAATAGTTCGGCAAACTCAGGGTCTAACTCATACAGCTGATAATACAAGTGACGGTCGCCTAGCAATATCACTTTCAAATCGAGTGGAATTGGTTCTGGCTCTAACGATACAGTGGCAACCAGACTATACATTCGTTCTAAGGTATCAAATTGAACCTCTTTGGCCTGAAGCGCTCTTTTCAATCCTTCCCAAGCGTAGGGCTGCATTAACAACTGCTCAGCATCCAAGATCAGGTAACCACCATTTGCTCGATGCAAAGCCCCCGCTTTGATCAAACTGAAATCAGTAATCAAGGCCCCCATCATCGCCATATTTTCTACACAACCTAATAGGCTTTGATGATTCGGTAAGTTTTCATACACAACAGGCGCACCAGAAATAGTACTGTTGTCGACGATCAAGTTAATTTGATAGCGTTTTAACAAGGAGTCATCTAAACCTAGGCTTGTTTCCTCTGTATTTTCTGGAGGGGTAATAAATACATCGAGATTATCTCGAATATCATCTTGCATCGCATCAAAATATACTTGCAATTGAGGAGAACTCGGATAGGCATGTTTCAATTTATTAATTTGCCGGCTAATCACTTCGATCGTGACTTCAGCATTTAAGTCCGACACTTTTTTCAAATTATCCCGTTCCCACTCACGCAACTCCAACAAAGTATGTTGCATATCTTCATGCAATGAGGCGATGGCCAATTCTGTTTGCTCTTGCTGTTCAAGCGGCAGTGTTTCAAATTCATCACTCGTCATGGGTTCGCCATCACGTTTCGCTGCGAAGGCATAACTACCATCTTGCAGTCGTAATAACACCACGCCATGTTTATCAGCTTCCACTTGTAGGGCACCGAACAAGCGTACTCGATGTGTCCTTGCCGACTCTTCTATTGCTCTGATCCGACCTCGGTAATATTCATCATCTAGCGCGTGAGGGAGCTCCTCCTCCAAGCGTTCAATCACATCTTCAATATCATGTCGCAACTGTCGCCCCTGACCTCCAGGTAAAGATACTGCCCACGGTTTTTGGGAATCAACAAAATTATGTAAATAAGTCCAATCACGAGCTTGAGGTCGGTGTTTGATGTGCTCATCTAAAAACCGCTTCACCAAGGTGTATTTGCCAGAACCTGATGGCCCCATCACATAAAGGTTATAACCATCCCCATCTATATTTATCCCAAAATCAACCGCGTCTAACGCTCTTGATTGACCGATCATCGTTGCCAACGTATCTAATTCTGACGTTGACACAAAACTAAATTGTTCTGGAGAACAATATTGATACAGTTCATCTGGAAGTAATTGAGTAGATTTCACCATAATTTTCTCTAGCCTAATAGGAGTTTTTAACTTAGGATAACCCATAGCTAGAGATAACAGTGATTTTCATTGAGGTGGAGCAGAAACAATGGCCGAACACGAAGAAAAGCGTCATTTCGTAAGAATGAACATTGAAACACAAGTTACTTATTCTATTAATGGTGAGTCAACAACTCATCATGGTACAAGTGGCGATCTTAGTGCTTCTGGACTACACATGGTTACCGATTTCGCTCCGGCAGAAAACGATATCATTTCTATCGTAATGAACCCTAGCGGCGATCGACTTCCTCCTTTTGTTGCAGAAGGTAGAGTCATGAGAGTCGTCGCAGAAGAAAGTGATGCAAATAAATTTCGTGTTTCCGTTGAATTGACCCTAAGCTCGTAAGAAAATTAGCAAGCGTTAAATTAAAACCAGTAACTGCTTCTAGTCATCACTTTTGACATTAGGCCCATCCCCCATTTAACGGGTGAGGGTAACACGGCCCCTCCTGCTTCTAAAGCAATGGTGCCATGATGCAATTCATCTATTTTCATTTGCTCAAGCACAGCTCGACTCTTTAAATCGGTTGGGCTCATCTGTTCTAGATGTTCGTCCAAATGCTGAACTACTTGTTTTTCTGTTTCGGCAACAAAACCCAAACTCCATTTATCACCAATTTTCCCAGCCACAGCCCCCATAGCAAAAGAGCCTAGATACCATAAAGGGTTCAAGACACTGGTGTGGCCACCAAAAAATTGCACTCGTTGCTGACACCAAACCAAGTGATCATTTTCCTCTAGCGCTGCTTGCTGCATCGCCTGTTTAACGTCGGGTAACTTAGCCGTAAGAGCTTGCCCTTGATACAACGCCTGTGCAGATACTTCACCTGAATGATTCACACGCATTAATCGTGTGGACAATACTTGCTCTGTTTGAGTAAGTTCAGCTTCGTCAATATCAATACCCGGCATTTTCCTTGCCGTTGTTTCTGGTTTGCCTGCCACGGTTTTTAAGGCCTTGTCACACTCAATAATAAAATTATCAAGAAAACTTAAGTGTCTTTCTATGCTCATTTCTCACACCACACTAAAATAATTCGACATCTGGACTTTCTACATGCTCAGCAACAACAAGTATGCCCTGCTCTACCAACTGATGATAACTTTGAGTCTGGTTGCGACCATTATGCTTAGCGTAATATAGAGCAGCATCTGCCTCACCAATAACATCTGAAGGCGTTTGTTGCTCTGTAACTTCCACAAAACCGATACTAATGGTGACAGTGCCAACCTGCGGGAAATCATGTTCAGCTACGATCACACGCAAGCGATCAAATGCATTCATCGCATCTTTTTCCGTCATCGCCTTTAATAACACCACAAACTCTTCACCACCATAACGATAAACTAAGTCATCATCACGCATACAACCCGATGTCATTAAGCGAGAAGTTAAAATAAGTACTTCATCACCATATAAATGCCCATAGTTATCATTGATTAATTTAAAGTGATCAATATCAATAACACCCAACCAGTTGCAAGGTGTACCACTGCTACGTCTAGCATCATTTACATTGATATCAAATAAGTCGTTATTGCTATTAACCAAAATTTTAGTGATTTCATCATCTAAAGTTTCTCGATTAAACAAACCTGTTAATTTATCACGTTGGGTTTTTTCAATTAATGCAACATGGTTCGCATAAACCTTAAAAATGCCATGTACCGTTTTTTGTTCACGTACTGTCGGTTGCTGACAGCTTTGAACTAAAATCATAAAGATGTCTTTATTGGCATCAAAGCTAGGGTAAATGATCTGCCAACCGGTATTATCTACATTAGCAATCGATACACTTTCACCATGCTGAGAGATAGACTCAAATGCTGCTGATAATTCATCAGAAATAAGCTGTGGCTGTTTATCACTTTGTGAAGATGAAATCACGCCATTAGCCGAAAAGGCTAATAAAGAAATCTCATGTTTTTCACCTGTTTTTTGAACTCTAAATAGGCGAATATTTTTGGTGGGAATCAATGCATTAAGCGCGATTAACAAACTTTGTTCTAACACCGTTTTTTCAGTGTGACTGGTGATATTAACTAAGCTATCAACAATAGCTATGGCATTGTAGTTGCTCTCATTCATTTGGATTTTATTGCTTAATAAAGATGCTCAAGTCAAAAATGAAGATCCTATAGCCGAACAAGGATTTAAATTGACTCGATTCATGAAAATAACAAGCGGGATATCCTAGTCCTACTCGTTGGTCATTTTATCAAAATATTCCTCTAAAGTATCCGCCAATTGGCGTGGTTGAAACTTAGGAACATAAGCATCAGCACCTACATTTTTACCCATCGCTTGGTTAGCGGCAGCTGTTAACGACGAATGCATAATCACCGGTAAGTGCTGCATACGAGGATCAGACTTAATTTTCTGTGTTAATACATAACCATCCATCTCTGGCATCTCAACATCGGTTAACACTGCCTGAATTTCAGTGGTGATATCTCGTTCTTCTTGTTCACATTTTGTGGCTAATTTTTGCAGCAATGCCCAAGCTTCGGCGCCATTTATTGTCGTCAGGTATTTCACACCCATATGGTCTAAACACGAAGAAATCTGGGTACGGGCAATTTTTGAGTCATCCGCAAATAAAATAGTCCGTGTTTGCTCCGAATCAAGCTTGTTAATGCCATCGAAGACAGATTCATCGTAAAAACCACCTGCATCTGCGAGTACTTTTTCCACATCCATAATCATCACCAAACGCTTATCTGGTAATTCGGAAACGGCAGTCACTAATCCTCCCAAGCGACTTGAAATAAGTGGTGGCGGCTCTTTCACCTGCGCCCAATTCAGTCGCTGAATAGTATCAACCGAACTCACCAAAAAACCCTGTATTAAGGTGTTGTACTCAGTAATCATTAAAATTTTAGGTTCGTCATCTGATTGCAAATTACAAAATTTCTGCAAATTAATGATCGGCACCATTTCACCGCGTAAACTAACAAAACCTTCAACGCCATCAGCCATTTCTGGTGCACTGGTAATATCTGGAATATTGAGCACTTCACGCACTTTAAATACATTAATGCCAAAGACTTCATTTCGGCCCGTACCATCATCGGTACCGAGACTGAATAACAATACTTCTAAGTGATTGGTACCGGCAAGTTGGGTGCGCTCATCAATAGAATCTATAAATGTTGCCATGGTGATCTTCTCTTAATTTATATTAAGTTCAAATATATTTACTAAATATACCTTATTTTAACGACAATACGACGATAGTCTATGCCTCTTTTTCATCTTTATCGGCAAGAATTGCCTCAGATCAATCTTCATCGCCCGTTATGTGTCTGTTTTCATTGTCTATGACAGTGAATACTCGTCACTAAATGCAAAATTTACGCCTAGTTTTAATGGCCGTTAGATAATTTCGCCGTTAACACTAAAATAAATTTATTTACCCTGTAAATAGGAAATGTGTACTTGCTTTATCCAAAGCAGTTAGAATTATACTTAAAACTAACGTTTTAAATTATAAATGGTACCGAGAGCGAGACTTGAACTCGCACGAATTTACATTCACTAGCACCTGAAGCTAGCGCGTCTACCAATTCCGCCACCTCGGCATATAAAATCGCACATTACCGACTGAGAAATCGACTGTCAATGACTAAAAAAAACAAACAAGACCCCCACTCTGAACGTGAATCTGAGAAATACGATAACCCTATCCCTAGCCGTGAATTCATCCTAGAACTTCTCAAGCAAAACAACCGTCCTTTGACTCGTCGTAATATCAGTAAACTCCTTGGCATTAAAGGTGAAGAACAAACCGAAGCGCTGCGCCGCAGATTAAGGGCGATGGAGCGAGATGGCCAACTGCTACGTAACAGAAAGAATGCCTATGGTGTAGTATCAAAAATGAACCTTATCACTGGCAGAGTAACTGGTCACCCGGAAGGATATGGCTTTTTAATTCCTGATGAAGGTGGCGATGATCTCTTTCTTAGCCAACGTGATATGCAGGTTGTCTTGCACGGTGACCGAGTCGTCGCCCGTGTAACCGGTATCGATCGTCGTGGTCGAAAAGAAGGAGCCATCGTCGAAGTACTACAACGTGGCAATCAACGTATTGTGGGACGAATACTCCTTGATGCTGATATTTTTTATCTGATTCCAACTAACCGCCGAATTAGCCAAGACATCTTAATCCCACCGCAAGGACTGATGGGGGCAAAAGATGGCCAAATCGTCGAGTTAGAAATCACTGAACAACCTAACCGTCATCGTTCTCCGTTAGGCAAAGTCATCACCGTTTTGGGTGATCATATGGCACCGGGAATGGAAATAGATATTGCCTTACGTGATTTTGAGTTACCTCATACATGGTCACTCGCTGCGATTGAACAAGCCGAGTCATTGGGTGACCAAATTCCCGAATCAGCCATTGAAGGTAGATTAGATCTACGATCTCTGCCTTTGGTCACTATTGATGGCGAAGATGCCCGTGACTTTGATGATGCTGTTTACGCCGAACAATTAAAGTCGGGTTCATGGCGTTTATGGGTCGCGATTGCCGATGTATCAAGTTATGTGGAATCCAACACACCCTTAGATGATGATGCCCAAGAACGTGGCACATCAGTCTACTTCCCGAGCCAAGTCATCCCCATGTTGCCGGAAGCACTATCCAATGGTTTATGTTCGTTAAACCCAGCCGTTGATCGGTTATGTATGGTCTGTGAAATGGTGATCAACGCCGAAGGTGAAACTGAATCGTATCAATTCCATCAAGCAGTGATGAACTCAAAAGCACGGTTAACCTACACGGATGTGGCCGCCATGTTAGTTGATCAAGATAACGAGCTGCGTGATAAATATACTGACGTCCTATCTGGTCTCGAAACCATGTATGACTTATTTAAAGTAATGCTCAAATCAAGAGGCCAACGTGGGGCCATTGATTTTGAAATGACTGAAACGCAATTTATTTTCGATGACAACCGCAAAATCAAGACCATCGAACCTCGCGAACGAAATGATGCTCACCGACTAATCGAAGAATTCATGGTGGCCGCGAATGTATCTGCCGCTAAATTCTTATTATCTAATCAGCTACCCGCTTTATATCGCGTGCATGAAACACCTTCTGATGAAAAATTATCAGGGTTGAGAGATTTCCTAGGTGAACTAGGTTTGATGTTAGGCGGTGGCGATGACCCTCAACCGGGACACTACGCCTCCTTACTTAATACTGCAAAAAAACGTCCTGACGGCCACCTATTACAAACCGTCATGTTACGCAGTCTTAAACAAGCTATTTATACCCCAGAGAATGTTGGCCACTTTGGACTAGCATTAGAAGCCTATGCACACTTCACCTCCCCGATTAGACGTTACCCTGACTTACTCGTGCATCGAGCCATTCGTCATCTTATTACCGGCAACAAAAAAACTAATTGGCGTTATTCCAATGAAGACATGGTCCAATTTGGCGATCACTGTTCAATGACCAGTCGCCGTGCCGATGAAGCGACCCGTGATGTCAGTGATTGGTTGAAATGTGAGTTTATGCAAGACCGAGTAGGTGAAGTCTATGCGGGTAATATCAGCGGCGTAACTGGCTTTGGTCTATTTATTGAACTCAGTGAAATTCATATCGAAGGCCTTGTGCACGTCACCTCACTAAGCAACGATTATTATCAGTTTGAC
>ENA-OSET01002247-OSET01002247.1-sediment-metagenome-genome-assembly--contig:-NODE-2247-length-18885-cov-34.475915_pt1 | contig 18885 bp, 20 predicted proteins | sample MGYA00237882_ERZ534229 | MGnify/ENA primary metagenome ERZ534229 (study PRJEB26408, sample SAMN06266212) | sediment metagenome | isolation source: Hudson Canyon methane seep mesocosm | place... | reverse complement strand
ATTAGCGTTGGTAATAGTAAATTACGACAAACGACTAAACCTTTACCTGATGCAGTAAAAACAGGTGCCGATTCAAATACATTGGTGACATTTGAGGTCGTAACCTATTATCCTAACCCCCTTGATTCAACAGAGTTTTTTGCTGATAGGCGAGAAGAGTTTCAGACAGTAGATTGTAGGTGTGAACTCTCGGCCACAGCAGGATCAAGCTATCCGCCTGGCCATATTGTTTGGGACCAAGATGACTTAGATAGATATGACACTGTTGGAGACCCCATTACTAAGGTGACGGCAACACAGACTGGTAATGCGAATGCTGTGGATTCCACTTGCAATGTGTGTTGTCGAGATCATCATGATGCGGATGCATCGCCGATAAAATATGTTACGGGTACGGTAAGTGGTGACCATAATCATTATATGTCTAATGGTTCCGTTGCCGGTGTAGGCGATGAGTATATTGAATCTTGTAGATATAAAAGAATTGATGGTGTAATGCGGGTGTTCCAAGACTGGAACTTCTTAGATCTTACTGTGATGAATAGAAATAATTTGGTAACAGGCGATCCTTTACAGAATGAGTACACTGCCTATGTTACTCAATTGATCAAAGATAAGATTGAAGTTACAAGTGCAGCTGCAAAACCACCACTTAGAACGCCTATCAACACCTCAGTAGGCACCATTCAACAATTAGAAAGTAGACTAGTATATATCGATAATGTTTATAATGAAAGTGGCAGTTTAAGTACTGCATACTCAACTTATGTAACGGATTCCGGCAATGTTGAACGCTTGGAACGCGTGCCATTTGCAGATATAAATATGACTCTCTTATCAGCGTGGTCTGCCCCTAGTTCTGCTACGGTATCAGTTAGAAATGATGCTGTGGCTACCGTATCAGATCCTGATAATAATTATTATGGAACATATTCTCGAGGGTTGATAACTGCCCACGCCGCAGCAGCTAGTCCAGGAGTTGATATTACCGCGAGTATGAATAAAAGTAATGATGGTATTACTCAGATTTCAGTGAACCCCAGTCCATTGGGTAACGTTGTAGACACTGTTCAAATTATAGTGGCCGCTACGGCGACTAATATAACCGTGACAGGTGATATGACCTTGACTGCACCTGGTGGGGCAAAAGTAACGATGAATACTTCTGAGTGTTCATTTGATAGTGGAAGTTCTGGTCCATTTACATGTTCATATCCATATGGGAGTAATGTTGATATTTCAATATCTGTTTTGAAAGTAAATAACTGTTCTGGCTCCAGTACATTTAGTCAAAATAATGTTACTACAGATATATCGACTGGCGTGATTGCAGTTGCATGTGATATTCCAGCGTAATATTATCTGACGATACATAAAAAAAGCCTCGACACAGTGATGTGCCGAGGCTTTTTTATTTGTTGCGGTTACTGTGCTAGTTATTATAGTTTGCTATCAAATGCTACTTCATAACGCTGGGCAAATTCTTCAGCAGTAAAACTATGGTTCTGAGTACCGTGTTGTTCGATTTTAATCGCGCCTAATAACGATGCAATTCGACCTGTTGTTTCCCAGTCTTTACCGTGCATAATGCCATGCATTAAACCTGCTCGATAAGCATCACCACAGCCGGTTGGATCAGCTAGTTTTTCTGCTTTAGCACAGGGAATATCAATGCGTTTTCCATCAGTATAGATATGCGAACCTTCGCTACCACGGGTGATGATCAAGGCTTCAACATGTTCGGCAATTTCAGCTGGTGACAAACCAGTACGATCTTCAAATAATTGGGCTTCATAATCATTCAAGGCAATATATGTTGCTTGTTTGGCAAAGTTTAATAAATCACTGCCATCAAACATCGGTAAACCTTGGCCTGGATCAAAGATAAACGGAATGCCGGCTTCATGACATTGTTGGGCATGTTGAATCATGCCATCACGACCATCAGGTGCGACAATAGCAAGACTGATATCTTTTGCTTCTTTAATATGAGTTTCGTGAGACAGATTCATCGCACCAGGATGGAAGGCGGTGATTTGATTATCATCCATATCGGTGGTGATAAAGGCTTGGGCAGTATAACTACCGTCTTTAACATGCACATGGCGACGATTGATGTCGTGTTTATCCATCCAAGTAGCATAGCTGGTAAAGTCACTACCTACCGTACCCATCGGGATCGGATCGTCACCTAATAATTTTAAATTGTAAGCAATATTACCGGCACAACCACCAAACTCACGGCGTAGTTCAGGCACTAAAAAAGCCACGTTAAGCATATGCACCTTGTCAGGCAGAATGTGGTTTTTAAATTGATCAGGGAAAACCATAATGGTGTCGTAGGCAAAAGAGCCACAGATTAAAGCTGACATAATATTATCCTTCTAGTGTGCGTTTAATTGGGTGCTACCGGCTGTGATGGACAGTTTGCCATCAATAAAGTCTTTCAGATGATGACCGACTATTTCATTACGCCAGCCTTGTAGAATTGGCAGATCGGTTTCACCTGCAACCATGCGTTCAACTTCTTTACGAGAGCAAACCGCAACAGGGGCAATGGATTGTTCATCACAGTATTTTCTAACTAAGGCCATCAGAGCGTCAACAATGGCATTTTGTTGTTGTGACAGTGGCTTGGTTTTTTTCAACACAGGCCATTGATCTTTATCGACTGATTTTGCTAGTTTTATCTCACTGAGTAAGGCGTCACCATGACGGCTAATGGTATTAGCTTCCATGCCACGAATCATGCTGAACTTGTCTGTAGACTCTGGGCCTAATTTTGCTAAATCAAGCAAGAGATCATCTTTTAATATCCAACGCCGTGGACGGTTAGATTTGATTGCACGCTGTTCACGCCATGCAGCCAGTCTTTGCAAAATAGCAAGTTGTAAACCTTTTAAACGACCAAAACCTTTCACTTTGCGCCAAATATTATCGGGATCAGCTTTATACGTGTCTACACTAGTTAAGATAGCAAAGTCTTCATCTAACCAGTGAGTACGGTTTTTGTCTTTAAGCTGTTGGCTTAGAATTTTATATACATCGCGCAAATAACGTACATCATCAGCTGCATAATCGATTTGAGCTGGATCAAGAGGACGTTTGGTCCAATCTGTACGTGAATGCGCTTTATCTAAATCAACATCAATACATTGTTTAACTAAGTTGCCATAGCCAATTTGATCACCATAACCTAAAACAGTGGCGGCAACTTGAGTATCAAAAACATGTGGGGGTAGGCTGCCACGAATTAGATAGAGCAACTCAAGATCTTGGCGAGCCGCATGAAACACGACAGTGATATCTGGACTATAGATAAGATCTAGAATGGGATCTAAATTAGAGATGGTCAAGGGGTCAATACAGGCAATCTGGTCTTCTGTTGCGACTTGAATTAGACAGAGCTGAGGGGAATAGGTTTTCTCGCGTAGGAATTCGGTATCTACCGTCATCCAGCTAGTATCAGCAATTTTTTGGCAAAAAGAGACAAGCTCTGCTTCGGTATCGATATATTGAACAGTCATATTTAATAAGGTTTTAGTGATTAGTAAAGGCAGTATAACGGTTTTACTAGTGTGAGATCGATAGTTGCTATCACCATGGTTTTTTTATGGCTTAGCTCATTGTAAATAATTGTGGAAAAATGTTCAGGCATACGTCATTGCCACGAAAGTGGGAATCCAGGGGCTGTGGATAGCTCTACTATCGTTGGATTCCCGCCTGCGCGGGAATGACGAGCTTATGTAGTGATAATGACGACATTTTTATTCAGTAATGACGACATATTAGTGTGGTGGTGAAACAATATAACAGTAATGAAAAGATGGTTTTATTGGCAAAACCGTTTAATTAGCCAGTCATTATCGCATCAAGCCGGGCAACAACATCTGCTTGTTCAAAAGGCCAGCCAATTTCACTGCCATCAGAAAATTGTAGCACTGGAATACGAATACCGTAACGTTCAACTAAGTCATCATCATCACCAATTTCAGTATGAATGAGTTCGATTTGATAATGAGCAGGCATTGCCAGTAATAGTGCCTCAGCTAAATCACATAGATGACAGCCTGCCGTTGTATAAAGAATGATCGGCATTATTTTTCTAATAAACGTGGCATAAGTTCAACAAAATTGCAGGGACGGTGGCGAGCATCTAGTTGTTCTTTGAGAATATCATCCCATGCTGTTTTACAGGCGCCAGTAGAACCTGGCAGGCAAAAGATAAAAGTACCGTTGGCAACACCGGCAATAGCGCGAGATTGAATCGTCGATGTGCGAATGTCTTGATAAGAAATGTGACGAAACAATTCTCCAAAACCTTCAATTTCTTTATCAAGTAATACTTTGACTGCTTCTGGTGTGCCATCACGACCCGTTAAGCCTGTACCACCGGTAGTAATAATGGCTTGTACTTGTGGATCAGCTATCCACTGGGAGATGATCGCACGTATTTTATACACATCATCAACAACAATTTGTTGCGCAGCGACGAGGTGGTTTTCCGCTAATACTCGTTCATTTAATACTTTGCCAGAGGTATCGTTGTCAGCAGTACGTGTGTCAGAAATGGTGAGTAGGGCAATATTGACAGGAATAAACTGTTTTTCCATGGTAGTTCTCAATAAAAGGTGTTGAATGGGCTGTATGATTGTCATGATACATGAAGATCTCTATTTAATGGCTATAGCTAGCAAGCGACGCTAGGTTTACAATGATGATAATTAGATGAATTAGGAAGCTGTAATGAAAAAACGAGTATTAGCTATTGTTATCGCCAGCATGTTGAGTGCTTGTGCAACAGATGATCCTAATCAACGCGCTAAGAATGCGGCCATTATTGGTGCGGTAGCAGGTGCTGCCTTAGGTCATTCTATCGAAAATGATAAAGGTGGATTACTGATTGGTGCGGCTGTGGGTGCTGCGGCCGGTGCAGGAATTGGTCATTATATGGATAAACAACAGCAAGAAATGGAAGCGGCACTAGCGCAAGAGCAAGCCAATCACGCCATCGAAGTGCAACGATTAGAAGATGAAACGCTGAAAATCGACATTTCGAGTGAAATTTCATTTGATTTTGGCAGTGCAGGTTTAAAACCGGCCTTTATGCCGACCTTGCAAAAAGTCGCTGATATTTTAATCCGTTATCCTAGAACCGTTATTCATGTGGTAGGTCATACCGATAGTATTGGTTCTGAAGCATATAATATGGAACTATCGCGCCATCGTGCACAATCTGTGGTGAATTATTTTGTTCTGCAAGATATATCACAAAGCCGCCTAGTCACTGTAGGGCGGGGTGAATTAGCAGCAAGAGCAACCAACGAGACCGAAGCTGGTCGTCAATTAAATCGTAGAGTAGAAATATATGTCAAACCCGTCATCGAAGGACAAGAGTCAGAAGCATACGAAACGCCGCAGGAATACTAAGTCTGAGTCAGCTAATTCGGTAGCAAGCGATCTTGTCTTTGGCCTGCATGCTATTCAAGCTGCACTTGAAATTACCAATACCCGTGTATTAGAAATCTGGTTATCAGATGAACGTGATGATGCACGAATTGACGATATTGTTGAAGCTGCACGCAAACATGACATTGTGCCACATCGTGTAGAACGAGAGCAGTTAGATGAAATGGCACCCGATGCACGTCATCAAGGTGGCATTGCTAAATGTCGACCATTAGGTAATTTAGATGAAAGCGATTTATTTAAATTAATTGATGATTTAAATGAACCGCCGTTTTTATTGATCTTAGATTGTGTGCAAGATCCACATAATCTTGGTGCCTGTATGCGTTCTGCTGAAGCGGCGGGCGCGCATGCGGTGATTGCACCTAAAGATCGCGCGTCGGCTTTAACACCTACGGCTTTAAAAGTATCCAGTGGTGCGGCTGAACGTTTGCCCTTTATCCAAGTGACTAATTTAGCCCGTGTATTGCGTGAATTACAGCAAGCTGGTGTATGGATAGTAGGTACCTCAGGTGAAAGTGAAACAACCCTTTATGAAGCTGACTTAAAAGGCCCTCTAGCCGTTGTATTAGGTGCAGAAGGCAAAGGCATTCGACGTCTCACCCGTGAAAACTGTGATCAAGTGATGTTGATCCCCATGCATGGTGGTGCAGAAAGCCTCAATGTGTCGGTAGCAGCGGGTGTGTGTTTATTTGAAGCCAGCAGACAGCGACTTTAATAAAACACCAATAAATATGAATTAATTCCTGTGGGAGCGTGCTTTAGCCGCGAATAAACGCTAAGTTCCATTCGCGACGAGGACGTCACTCCTACAGCAGAATAAATTCCTATCGCTTGTCTTTAAAGCACAGGTGGGCGCGGTTTCAACCGTGAACCTGACCAGCTTGCACAGGGTTTTGTCGGCTTATAACCCGACCTACGATACATCAATAAATTTTCAGCTAAAAAGTAGAGAGAAGCACCTGCTTCTCTCTATAATTATGGCTATTAAACCGAGCTGCAACAAGCAGCTTAATGTTCTTAGACTGACAAGTCTATGCCTCTTTCCTTGAGTGATTGCCTACCTTTTATATCTAGTCCAATATTTGAAACTCTAATATTAGCAGCCAAATAATGAGTAAGATAATGGCAAAGATGATGCCAGGTAAACTGTCCTTCAATACACCGCAAAGGAAGTCTTTCCAACCTTCCTTGTTAAAGTGCATCTCACCTCCTCAAGAGGGTTGAACGTAACCGCCACGAAAGTTGTGACGCATTTGAACCAATGTTGTAGGTTCACGGCCACCATACGTGTTGGCAAGGATTGCTGTCAAATAAAGGGCAAGAATACTATTGATTAATAGCCAAGGTGATTGTTCAGTGATGTGATTTATGACCGACAAAAAAAGAGAGAAGCGCATGCTTCTCTCGTATTTTGGCTATTGAGCCGGCCCCATAATAATGGGGCTTAGATATCTTAGACTTATAGTCTATGCTCGATCCTAAGCATTGTGGTTATATCTTCCTTGTAGGACCTCAACTTATGTCATTGAGCGTAAAAACGCTACAATGACATAAGTTAGAGCCCCGAGAGCCAGCAAAGCAGGCAATCGATCTGCCCGCAACAAAGCCTTTATGGCTTTGCCTAACTCTCGGAGATATATCTTGTCAAATAACAAGATATCTCCTTTTTGGTTAAAATAACCCGCCACAATAACGCAGTGACGCATTTGAACCAATGTTGTAGGTTCGATTTCACGATACCTGTTGGATGGTAGCGCTGTCAAATTGATTTAGACCTATGATTTATAACAATAATTCTAATTGTAAAGGTGCTGTGGGTTTATAAGATTTTGTCGTCTTGAAAGCATGCTTATGGCCGGTAGCTTATGTAGGAACGGTTTTAACCGTGAATTGGCTTTGGCGATGTAAGCTGTTGTTGGTTTGAAACTCGACCTACAAGGATATTAAAGTTTATTGTGTTGCTGGCAATAAATTTCAGGCAAAAAAAAGAGAGAAGCGCATGCTTCCCCCTGTGTTGGCTATTTAGCCGACCCCATAAAAATGGGACCATATATATCTTAGACTTATAGTCTATGCTCATCATGAGCATTGATGGTTATGTCTTCCTTGTATCGCAGCCTTATAGCATTTTTAGATATTCTATAAGGAATACGACGCCAATCGCACATATAATTGGCAGAGGAGTTACCCCTCGCAATAATATGCGCCACACCCCAACCAGGAGGTGAATGGCTGCGTAGAAGAGCTTGTTAAACAAGACTTCTCCTGACTTAGGTTAAAAACAAGCCGCCACAATAAAGCCGTGACGCATTTGAACCAATAGTGTAGGTTCGATTTCACAATACCTGTTGGATGCTGGTGCTGTCAAATTGACTCAGGACTATGATTTATATCAATAATTCTAATTGTATAAGTTGTTTGGGTTTGTAATCTTCTGTTGGATTGTAATGCAAGCGACGGTGCGAAGATGATGTAGGAACGGTTTTAACCGTGAATTGGCTTTGGCAATGTAAGCTGTTGTCGGGTTGAAACCCGACCTACAGGGATATTAAAGTTTTTTATGTTGCTGGCAAGAAGTTTCAGGCAAAAAAAAGAGAGAAGCGTGTGCTTCTCTCTGTATTTTGGCTATTGAGCCAGCCCCATAAAAATGGGACTTAGATATATCTTAGACTTATAGTCTATGCTCGATCCTGAGCATGGGTGTTATTCTTCCTTGTTTCATTGACATTAGATTGCTCTTGCGAGCTCAAAAATGCCAATGACGCCAGCCGCAAAGGCTAGTGCGATTATTGGGTTGGCCCCACGCACTAAAATTTGCCATACCCCAACGACAGGGTTTTTACTGGCTTCGAGTTGGATCTTTTTCAAGAGTCCTCCTCAAAAGGGTTAAAATAACCCGCCATCTATACAAGCGTGACGCATTTGAACCAATGTTATAGGTTCAAAGCCACGATACTCGTTTAATGCAAACCATGTCAACTTTTGGCTACAGATATGAATGGACTAGGTGCGACTAATAATGCTTAAGTCACCGTTTTTAATTGAAAAAGTGTTGCAGGCGGATGCAAAAATAGCGTAAAATGTTTGATTGCCTTGAGTCTAAGGTAATACTCCTTGCCTCCTAATAAAGTTAGGTGGCTGTCGAAACCGTGAGGAGCTCTCAATGAGACATTACGAAATCGTGTTTTTGGTCCACCCTGACCAAAGCGAACAAGTGCCTGCGATGGTTGAAAAATACCAGCAGACATTAACAAGCAATGGCGGCATAATTCACCGTCAAGAAGATTGGGGCCGTCGTCAATTGGCTTACCCAATTAACAAAATTCATAAAGCACACTACATTTTAATGAATGTTGAATGTGGCGTTGCAGAATTAGAAGAAGTAAAAACTGCTTTCCGTTTCAATGATGCTGTTATCCGTAACTTAATTGTTACTGCAGATGGCGCTGTCACTGAACCTTCACCAATGATGCGTAAAGATGATGAAGATAAACCTCGTCGTCGCGACGCTTAATACCCTAGGAGCATACTAATGGCACGTTTTTTTAGACGTAGAAAATTTTGTCGCTTCACCGCAGAAGGTGTTAAGCAGATTGATTATAAAGATGTAACATTGTTGAAAAACTACATCACAGAAACAGGAAAAATTGTTCCTAGCCGTATCACAGGTACTAAAGCGCGTTACCAACGTCAGCTTGCTACATGTGTGAAACGTGCACGTTTCTTAGCGTTAATTCCTTACTGCGATATGCATAAGTAATAACGGTGTTGTTATTCAAAACATCAAACCAAAATAAAGCGTAAGAAATATGCTGCGAAGTATTGCAGTCTTTTCGATGCGAGGACGTTGGCAAGCAGCCATCGCCATTGCATTACTTTCATTAGGCGCTTTGGTGATACCACCACTAAGTTATTTAGTGAGTGGTGTCATCTCGCTCTGTACATTACGTATGGGGCCAAAAGAAGGAGCTAAAGTTGTTGTTGCTACTACGGTAATATTTACCTTATTAGCCGGCCTATTATTAGGGCAGTTTTATATCTCCGGATTGTTTTTGTTATCAAGCTGGTTACCAATATTTGGTATTAGTTTGATATTGGGTTATACCCGATCATTAGCGGTGAGTTTATTGGCTGCTGGTGGTTTAGGCATAGTGCTTGTTTTAGGAACCTATTTGGTTTTACCTGATCCTGCATTATGGTGGCAACAAATGATTGAGCCATTTATGGCAACGTTAGTTGAACAGCCTGGTTGGCAGTTAAGCAATGCGGATACTCAATCAATAATATTAAGTTTGTCAGGCATGATGACGGGCTTAATTGCTGCTGGTTTTAGCTTGAATGTAATGTTGGGCTTATTAATAGGTCGAGCATGGCAAGCTAAATTGTATAATCCAGGTGGTTTTGCAAGTGAGTTTACAGAGCTCAAGCTAGGCAAGCCTGCTGCAATATTGACTACTATTTCGATGGTAGTAACTGTTTCATCTTTTGGTGAATCATTGGCGATATTGCAGGATTGTTTACCTGTTATGCTGGCTGTATTTTCTTTGCAAGGATTGTCTGTCATTCATGCCGTTGTCAGACAGCAACAGAAACATAAATTTTGGTTAGTAGCCGTTTACGTGCTGCTTATCGTGATATTACCTCAGATGATGGTATTTCTTGCGATGATAGGTGTTTTGGAACAGTGGTTTAATTTTCGTCGACATTCAACTGAATAAGACGAGTGACTTTAAGAGCAGTTTTACACTGCGAATGAGGATAGAACGATGCAAGTAATTTTGCTAGAGAAAATGCAGAAGCTTGGTAATCTTGGTGAAGAAGTAGCTGTTAAAGCTGGTTTTGGCCGTAATTTCCTAGTACCAAATGGTAAAGCGTTACCTGCTAACAAGCGTAACCGCGAAGTGTTTGAATCACGTCGCGCTGAACTTGAAGCAGCAGCTGCTAAATTGCAAGCTGAAGCTGAACAACGTAAAACAAAACTTGTTGCTGCTGGTGATGTAAACATCATGGCTAATGCAGGTATTGAAGGTAAGTTGTTTGGTTCAATTGGTGCACAAGATATTGCTGATGCATTAAATGCCCAAGGCGCTGAGATTGAGCGTAATGAAGTACGTCTTCCTGAAGGTGCATTGCGCCATACAGGTGAGTACAGCATTGATATTCAATTGCACTCAGATGTTGTTGTCGCTGTAAGCGTTAACATTACTTCAGAAGCACAATTAGCTGCACTAGCTGAAGCTGCTGAAGCTGACAAAGCAAAAGCTAAAGCGTTAGAAGAAGCTGAAGAAATTGCTAAAGAGCAAACTGAAGACTAAAGGGAACATCTAATAATTCCTGAATAGGCATATTGAGTCCAAAATATTCAATAGCTGCGTTACTCGATGTTTGCAATAGAATAACTATTACAAACACCAAGCGCCTTGCTTTTGAATACTTTGAATCTCAATCTGACATATCCAGAATTAATAGACGTCCCTTGAAAAATGAATTGAATGAGGTTGAGCATAAGCTTAACCTCATTTATTCTATAAAATGAAATTAATAGCCACGGAAGTGGTTATTTTTGTCTGTTTTAATAGGAATATGTATTATTCCTGCAAAACCTAGGGTGACCACTGTGGAAGATGAACACTCATATCCTGAATCCTATATGGATGGTGCTACTGAAGCACTGAAGGTCCCCCCTCATTCTATTGAAGCTGAGCAATCTGTGCTTGGTGGACTTCTACTGGACAATAGTAGCTGGGATAAAATTGCCGATCTTCTGGTCGAGAATGATTTTTATCGCCACGATCATCGCTTGATCTTTCGAGCTATTGCCAATCTATTCGAACAATCACAACCTGTCGATGTTATTACCCTCGCTGAACATCATGATAAACATGGTGAATTAGATCAGGTGGGTGAACTTGCTTACCTTGGCATGTTAGCCAGAAATACGCCTAGTGCAGCCAATATTGTAGCTTATGGTTCAATTGTGCGAGAGCGCTCTGTCTTACGACAACTTATCTCTGTCGGCACAACTATTTCTAATGCAGCCTTTAACCCAGAGGGTCTAAGCAGTGCGGATATGCTGGACCAAGCTGAGAAGCAAGTATTTGAAATTGCAGAAAAAGGTGCTAAACGAGGCGGCGGCTTTGTTCAAGTAAAAGAAGTATTAGGTAAGGTCGTTGATCGAATTGATACCTTATTTGAAAGTGATAGCCCTATCACGGGGTTATCAACAGGCTTTACAGACTTTGATATGCAAACTTCTGGTTTGCAACCTGCTGATCTCGTTATCGTTGCTGGTCGACCTTCAATGGGTAAAACGACTTTTGCGATGAATTTGGCAGAGAATGCAGCCATAAAAAGTAAAGAACCCGTTGCTGTATTTAGTATGGAGATGCCGGCAGATTCCCTTGCTATGCGTATGTTATCTTCTTTAGGGCAAATTGATCAGCATCGCCTGCGATCCGGTCAGCTTAATGATGATGATTGGCCGCGATTAACATCAGCCATTGCTATATTAAATGAAGCGCCCTTGTTTATTGATGATACCGCGGCATTAACCGTAACAGAATTGCGTGCCCGTGCCCGGCGTTTGAAACGAGAGCATGGTTTAAGTTTAATCGTGATTGATTATATTCAGTTGATGCAAGGGAGTGGTAAAGCCGGTGAGAACCGAACAACTGAAGTCTCTGAAATATCTCGCTCATTAAAGGCCTTAGCTAAAGAACTAGATGTTCCCGTTATTGCCTTATCTCAGTTAAATCGTAGTTTGGAGCAACGTCCAAACAAACGTCCAGTTATGTCAGATCTACGTGAATCTGGTGCGATTGAGCAAGATGCCGATTTAATTGTCTTTATTTATCGTGATGAAGTGTATAACGAAGATTCGCCAGAGAAAGGTAAAGCAGAAATCATTATCGGTAAACAGCGTAACGGTCCAATTGGCACCGTTGCACTAACATTCCAAGGTAAATACACGCGGTTTGAGAACTTTGCCTATAATAATTATGACGATTATGGTGATGAATAGTTGTGCAAAATTATCCTGTTGCCAATATTAATCTAGCTGCGCTTAAACACAACCTTTCTCGAGTTAAACAACTCGCACCTGACTGCCAAGTCATGTCAGTAATCAAAGCGAATGCCTATGGTCATGGCGCGATAGAAGTTGCCAATGCCTTAGACGACAGTGATGCCTTTGCGGTTGCCCGCTTAGATGAAGGTCTTCGACTACGTGAATCAGGTATTACAAAACCTATTGTTATTTTAGAAGGTGTGAATAGCGAAGAAGGTATACACAAGGCTGCCGAACACTCCCTTTCATTAGTGTTTCATCATGAGTCTCAAATTAACTTATTGATGACAACTCAGCTAAAGTCACCATTGAACTTTTGTTGGCTAATGGTTGAGACTGGCATGCATCGTTTGGGTTTGGCGGTGGAAAATTGTCAGGATGCATTAGAACAATTATCTAGTAGCTCTAATATACTCGGTCAAGTCGGCTTAATGAGTCATTTTGCTAATGCAGATACTATTGATGATTCTCGAAATATTCAGCAATTAACAAATTTAAAACAGCTAATCACTCAAGATGAAATGCCAACAAGTATGGCTAATTCCGCGGCTATCTTGTCTTTTCCTGATAGTCATGGAGACTGGATTCGCCCGGGTCTGATGTTATATGGGATTTCTCCTTTAGAAGGTCAATCTGCAAAAGAATTAGACTTGAAACCTGTTATGCAACTTGAATCTCAAATAACGGCTATTCAAGAGCTAAAAGAGGGCGAGCAAGTTGGTTATGGTGGTGATTGGACTGCACAGCAAGCAACAAAAATAGCGATTGTCAGCATTGGTTATGGTGATGGTTATAGTCGCCAATTATCGAATAAAGCTTCGGTTATAGTTCAAGGCCAGCTGGCAGCTGTAGTAGGGCGGGTTTCAATGGATATGATTGCAGTAGATGTTTCTAAGCTTGGCAATATTAATGTGGGTGACAAAGTGACTCTTTGGGGCGATGAAAATTTAACCCTTGAGACCATTGCCGAGCTCGCTAATACCATACCATATGAATTAGTTTGCCAAGTGAGTGAACGAGTAATAAGGGAATATTATAATGGCGAAGCCTAAACGACTCTACCGCTGTAAGGATTGTGGTGGCCAAACTCCTCAATGGGCTGGACGATGTGGTGAGTGTGGAGCATGGAATAGTTTGGAAGAAGAAGTTCAACTTTCATCATCAACGGCTACAGCTCAAACCACTATTGCCAAGCATACTGGTTATGCTGGTGAGCAAAAGAATGAAGTACAATCTTTACGCGAAATCACATCTGAACAAGCTGTACGTTGGACAACAGGCTTACCCGAATTAGATCGTGTTCTAGGTGGTGGCTTAGTCACCGGCTCTGTGGTTTTGATTGGTGGTGATCCCGGCATCGGTAAATCAACATTGCTGTTGCAAGCGATGGCAATGATGGCTAAAACCTCAGGAATTAGTCCACTTTACATTAGCGGTGAGGAATCATTACAACAAATTCGTCTGCGTGCTGAACGCTTGCAGTTAGAACATACTCCCGTCGATCTACTCGCTGAAACACATGCTGAAGAAATGATTGCAACAGCACATGTTCGCAAGCCCCAAGTCATGGTCATTGATTCAATTCAGACTGTATTTACCGAGTTATTACAGTCAGCTCCAGGCACCGTTGCCCAAGTTCGTGAAAGTGCTGCTCAGTTGGTTCGTTTTGCAAAATCAAGTGGAACAACATTAATCTTGGTAGGCCATGTCACTAAGCAAGGCGCCTTAGCTGGCCCTCGCGTATTAGAGCATATGGTTGACAGCGTATTGTATTTTGAAGGCGATACATCGACACGTTTTAGAATATTACGAGCAGTCAAAAACCGTTTTGGTGCGGTGAATGAACTTGGCGTATTTAGTATGACCGAATTGGGTTTGAAAGAGGTAAGTAATCCTTCCGCTATTTTCTTATCACGTGGAGAAGACTCACTCTCAGGTAGTGTCGTAACAGTGATTCGAGAAGGCAGTCGTCCTATGCTAGTTGAGGTTCAAGCCTTGGTGGATGAGAGTCCATTGGGTAACCCTCGACGTGTATCCGTTGGTTTAGATCAAAATAGATTAGCCATGTTATTGGCTATTTTACATCGACATGGTGGAATAACCTGTAGTGATCAAGATGTCTTCATCAATGTAGTTGGTGGGGTGAAATTGAGTGAAACGGGTGCTGATTTAGCCGTACTTGCCGCCGTAATATCTAGCTTAAGAAATAAACCTATTCCACGAGACTTGATATTATTTGGTGAGGTGGGTTTAACCGGTGAGATTAGACCCGTGCAAGCAGGTGAGGAACGTATTCGTGATGCTGCAAAACATGGCTTTACTCATGCCATTGTTCCCGCAGCGAATGCGCCAAGAAAATCAATTAAGGGTATTAAAGTAATTGCAGTGAGGCATCTATCAGAAGCGATTGATGCAATGAGGAATGCAGAGAGTTAAAACGAAAGCGTTTAATGAATCAATGCTGATAGTTCTCGGCCAAGCAAGCCTTCATCGCCTAGATTTAGTTCAACTAAGCGTTTGAGGTGAGTAATACTATCTAAATCAATATGCGTACAAAGAAAGCCAATAGAATCATCATCTAAATGTGCAACTTTAGCATCCATTTTAATGACTAATTGGGCATTTTCTAATAGAAGATCAACAGTATATTGATCATTCATTTTACCTAGCCAATCAAATGGCTTAGTGATGAGAATCCCATTTAAGGAAACATCAATAACATGACAATTAAGGTGTAACTCGCCTTTATGAGAGTTAATATGTGCGTTTGCTTCGAATGGGATGCGACTAAAACGACGACGTTCATCTGAGTTATCGTTTGACATGTTAACCTCCGTATATGAATAGCATGATATTAACACTGATTAGAAAGGAGTAGGAAATGTTGTGGGTTAAAAGCTTTCACCTCATATGTGTAGTAACGTGGTTTGCAGCCTTATTTTATTTGCCGCGACTGTTTGTTTATCATGCAATGAGTGAAGATCAGGCAAGTAATGAACGTTTCAAAATTATGGAGCGTAAATTATACCGAGGCATTATGACGCCAAGTGCAGTATTAGCATTATTTTTTGGTGGCTGGCTATTGAGTTATTACAGTTGGGAAAGTATTGCAGTAATGCACTGGTTACATGTGAAGTTAATCTTAGTTGCATTGCTATTTGTTTATCACGGCTACTGTGGTCGTTTACTCAAACAATTCAAGAATGATGAGAATACACGTTCACATGTCTTTTACCGTTGGTTTAATGAACTGCCGGTATTGGTACTCATTTCGGTGATTATTCTTGCTGTAGTGAAACCATTCTAAAATTATTTATCAAGCTCTCATTGGGGTGAGAGCTTGATTTTAATAAAGATTAGTCTGTATATTCAAATATCTTAATAACACGTTGAACACCAGCAGATTGAGTTACAAGTGCAACAGCCCTATCTGCTTCAGCATGACTTACTATACCCATCAAATAGACAATACCATGCTCTGTAACGACCTTAATATAAAGTGGGTCAACACCTTTAGCCGTGGTCATTTTAGCTTTTATCTTTGATGTGATCCATGCATCACTACTACGAGAAGGTAAAGCACTTGGCGCGGCAATAATTAACTCATTATGAATGCGGCGAACTTTAGGAATTGCTTTTATTTCGGCTGACACTTGTTGCTTTAATGCTTCAGTCGGTGTTTCACCGGTAATAAGAGCAACACCATTATAGCTGGTGAGGTTAATATGGCTTTGATCATAGATATCTTTATTTGTGAATAAGGCATAAGAGCCTTTAAATTCAATACCTTGATCATCAAGAACAGCACCTGCAGAGCGGCGATCATGTGCAAGAGATGCACCTGTAGCTGCACCCGTTACTACAGCTGTTGCACACGCTTGTAATAATATTAGAGGAACTAATAAAATGAGTGCCAGTTTAATTTTTAACATGATGAAATCCTTGTTTCTGAAGTGTTTATTATTACTGCTTGGTGTGGCTTTGACCACAACTATTAATGTAAGTGCCCTTAATTGACCTGAAAGGCATCTTGTACCCAGGTAATGCTGGGCTGATTTTTTTCATGCGTGATAGCAATAACATCGAATCGGTAAGCCATGAAAGAAGATGCTTGTTGCTGTAAATAGTGCTGCGCAGTAAAGATCAGTTTGGCCTGTTTTTTATGATCAACACTTTCTAATGCACTGCCAAAAGCTGATGATTTTCGGTATCTAACCTCAACAAAAACTAATGTTTGCTTGTCCTGCATGATGAGATCAATTTCTCCACGACGACAGGAATAATTTTTAGTGATTAGTTCTAAACCCTGCTGTTGTAAATAGTTGTTTGCCCACTGTTCAGCTTGTTGACCAATGCCTGGCTCAGCTTTCATTACTCAACAATGCTTGGTATTGCTTGTAGCAGCCCATCATGGAACTGCCCCCAACGTGTTTCTCTATGTATTAGTCCTGATGGACTGATAGACAAACGCCCCGTTGCGCCATCAAAGCTTAAACTTTCTGAACGACTTAGGCTATTTAGCTGAGGAATTAGTTGGTAAGCATCAGCGCCTAAGGCATGCAAACGCAGATAGCGTTCAAAGTTCTTTGGAGGGTGGGTTTGCAAGGAAACATAAACAGGATCTTCCATTGCACTATCTGTAAACATCCATGGGATATCGTTAATCAATAGGCCGTTGAGATCAATATCTTGCTGACTGTTTGCTTTACCACTATATGCCTGAGAGGTTGCAATAACAGGCAATTGTCCAGAGCGATGGAACTTAAGCTGAGGAATAACTTGGCGCGCCTTTAATGGTTTTGCGACAATAAATATAAAATCAATATCTTGACGTCGACGCGGTTCAAACTCTAACTTTCCACCTAAGGTTTGTTTTAAAGTTTGATAGCGTTGCGTACTGGTTTCAAGGCCTAACAAAGGTTTAATGGCTTGTGAAAAATCATGCTGTTTTGCATCATATGTTCTATGGTTAAGTAAAACCCCACCATTTTCTAACCATTGTTCAGTAAATGCATTGGCAATACGGTTGCCCCATTTATTGTCGGGTGAAATAACAACTGCACGCTCAAATTGTTGCTGTGTTGCATAATTTGCAGCAGCAATCGCATCATCCTCTGGTGCTAAACCAAATTGGAAAAGGTTATCTTGTTGAACTTGTTCTGCCAGTCTATTTAAAGCAAGAACGGGAATACTTAGATCATTAGAATCAGCCAAAATTTGCACAGATTTTTTATCAAGCGGTCCAATAACTAGACTGGCATCTTGTTCTATTGCTTGTTGATACTGTTGCCAAACATTGCTGACACCTGATTGTTGATCAGTAACAACATCATAAAAATGTAATTGGGCACGAGAGTTTGCCTCAAAATGAGCTGCAAGAATTCCTTGTTTGATCGCATAGGCTGCTGATTTATATGGACCTGTTTCCGGTAAAAGAACAGCAATATGACGTAAGTCTTGTGGTAGGCGAGTGCCTGCATTCAATGTTTGTTCATACAGCGTTGGATCAGCAGGGTGACGCGGGTAATTACGCTGCCAATCTTCAATGGCCACAATTAAGGTATCAGGATTTGAAATATAGGTTTTAACGGCATAAGCAAGTGCAAACCAGCCGCTGCCCACCGCAGGGGGCATGCCTGGATTAAATAAATCTAATGATTGTGATGTCATCGACATCAATGACTGCCAGAGTACTTTTTGATTCTCATCACGCTCAAAGTCGGAGAGTAAAGGATCAAGAGCAATATGACTGTTTGCTTTTTCTAACCAATTTTCAGTTAAAGCATAAGCCTGAATTCTAAGTTCAAGAAGTTGTTTATCTTGTGGTGATGGCGTATCACGTAGATGAAATGATTCTAATGCGCTCAGTGCTTGTTCTGCTTGATAGGATGTTAATGCAATTTCAGCTTCTAATAATCCAGCATCAAGTTGCTGCAATGGGCTTAATGATTCGCGTTTTACTTTAGCAAGATTAATTGATGCTTGCTCACTATCATCTGCCTGCCAAAAGGCTAAAGCAGCGCGTAGATAATATTGCGATTGATGTTGCTTTTTAGCATCTTCAGCCAAAGAGATATAGAGGCCTGCCGCAGTAATAAAATCACCAGACTGCTCCGCTGCAACAGCTTCCATATCAGCAGTAGTATCAGGTCGAGTTGTTGTTACTTGTTGTGTTGGCTGACATGCACTTAGACTGAGAACGATGAGTGTCAGAACAGTGAAATAAAATTGTTTAGTCATAGCTTCCTGGCAATGATTGTATAATTTAAAGAAACATCTTACCTGTTCGCGTATATTACGACCAGAACTGAGTTCTCATTCTTAAGGTTATTATTTGTGTCAGACAC
>ENA-OSET01002246-OSET01002246.1-sediment-metagenome-genome-assembly--contig:-NODE-2246-length-18888-cov-11.623465_pt1 | contig 18888 bp, 22 predicted proteins | sample MGYA00237882_ERZ534229 | MGnify/ENA primary metagenome ERZ534229 (study PRJEB26408, sample SAMN06266212) | sediment metagenome | isolation source: Hudson Canyon methane seep mesocosm | place... | reverse complement strand
GTCATACAGACAATAGCAAACCCAGCTGCACGAGAGGCTTTAACATCACTAATAGAGTCACCAATCATCATGGCATTCTCAGGTTTAACATTAAAGAATTCTGCCCCGTGCAATAAAGGAGCAGGGTGAGGTTTCTTGAAAGGCAAAGTATCACCACTAATAACAATTTCAAAAAAGTCGAATAAACCTAAGTCTTTTAAAATCTTTAAGGTGAATTGTTCATCTTTATTGGTCACACAACCAATACGGATACCTTGATCTTTTAACCACTGAAGACCTTCGATGACTGATGGATATAACTGGCTGCGCTTACTCGCATTATCAGCATAAAGCTCCATGAAGATAGGTGCCGCTTTAGCAAAATCTGCATCACTAGGTTCGCCATCAAGTTGATCGATAAGCGCACGCTGTATTAAACGAGGCACACCATTCCCAACCCAATTCCGAACCTTGGCTTCACCACGAACAGGCATGTCTAATGCCTTCATGGTTTCATCAACACACCAAGCTAGATCAGGCACGCTATCAACTAGCGTGCCGTCCAGATCAATCAGCACCATTTCTGGTTTTTTTAAAGTAGTCATTGCTGTGAGCTTAAACGTTAGCTTTAGCTAATTCAGCACGCATTGCTGCAACAACTGTTTCGTAGTTGTTTGGATCGTTATCATTTTTAGCTCCGAATAATGCAGAACCAGCAACGAATGTACGTGCACCAGCTTCAGCAATTTCACGGATATTATCCACTTTTACGCCGCCATCAATTTCAAGATCGATGTCATAACCACTTTCATCAATCATTTTGCGCGCTTCACGTAATTTTTCTAATGTGTGCGGGATAAATGATTGACCACCAAAACCCGGGTTAACAGACATTAATAAAATACGATCTACTTTATCAAGAACATGTGCAGCTAAAGATAAAGGTGTCGCTGGGTTAAATACTAAACCTGCTTTACAGCCTTCTGCTTTAATTAATTGTAATGTGCGGTCGATATGCTCTGATGCTTCCGGGTGGAAAGTAATGAATGTTGCGCCTGCTTTAGCAAAGTCAGGGATAATTCGATCTACAGGTTTAACCATAAGATGTACATCAATTTCATGTGTTACACCGTGTTTACGTAATGCATCACATACCAATGGACCAATGGTTAAGTTAGGCACATAGTGGTTATCCATTACGTCAAAATGAACAATATCTGCACCTGATGCTAATACGTTATCGACTTCTTCACCTAAGCGTGCAAAGTCAGCAGATAGAATTGATGGAGCGATTTTAAATTCAGCCATTGTATTTACTCTCTATTAAATTAATGTTGTGCTTACAGGTCTAAACCCGATACTTTACCGGAAGTAGTGGTTTTTTTCAGCTTTTGTAAATATCATTTGCTGATTATACTTAAGCCTAACTAATAAATTATGCCAAAGGGAAACGAACGTGGCGCAACTTAAATATATTGTATTGAGTACATTGATACTGTTTATTCCATTTCAGCTTATAGCAGAAGAGGAAGGGCTACAAGGTGATGGAACCTTGGATGAAACAAGTGTCGCTGAAGTAAGAATGTTAAGGCAAGTAGGTGATGTTGTGGGCTATCAAGCACTTGACGTTGCGGGTGAGAAAATTGATGCGGCCTATATAGAAGAAACTTTAGGTGAGCGACATGGTGCGGTTATTTTACTTCATGATGATGGCGAACAATTTGAAAGTCATGGTGTGGTAACACCGCTGAGACATGCGCTTCCAGACTATGGTTGGTCAACACTCACATTGAGCTTCAATTATCCGTTTGAGCCGAATATTTTATTATCAGTCGATCCTGATGAGGTGGCAACAGAACAATCAGAGCCTGCTATTCCCCCTGCTGCTGTAGAAGGTGAGACATCAGATGAAGATAATGTGGGTGATAAAAAACTACCACCGGTCTCAAATCAGCAAAGAATGGAAGCTGCACTTACTTTTTTACAAGGAAAAGGTATTGAGCGCATCGTATTTATAGGGCATGGTGCTGGAGCTGAATTGGCGATTAATTTACTCGATCGCATAACTGTACCTATTTCAGCCTTAGTCTTAGTTGGCGCAACAGCATTACCAAAAAGTGACGTATTTAATGAGTTTAATTTTCCAATATTTGATGTTTATGGAACGAATGATTTAGACACAGTTCCAATGGCAGTTAAGCATAGAAGTATTATGATGAAACGAATTGGTAATGACCGATATGAAACTCGTAGAGTATTAGGTGCGGATCATGTTTTTTCCGGTCTAAAACCAACATTAACGGCGACAGTGAGTGGTTGGTTACGGAAACGTTTTGTTGAAAAAGAAGATAATTAAACCAATGAAACTTTATTATGACGGTTTAGTTGTACACCAATCGCAATCAGATGACGGTGTGATTGAGGTGGTTGATTTGGGTGATACACGCTCATTACACTTCGGTACATTCCCGAGACAAAGTAGTATGTCATTGCGCACGCCCCATAGCTTAGAGTTAAGCTATACCGAAGCAATGATGGCATGTTTATTGTTAAACCCGATGCCGGAACGTGTATTGGTGGTGGGTTTGGGGGGCGGATCATTGGTCAAGTTTTTACTGCATCATTTTCCAGACTGTCAGATTGATGTTATTGAATACCGCCAAGATGTTGTTGATGTCGCACAGCGTTTTTTTCATGTACCTAGCGATGATCAACGATTAAACATTCATGTTGGTGATGGATACTTGTTTGTTCAGCAGCAATATTATCAAGCAGAACAAACCTATGACATGTTGCTGGTGGATGCATATGATCATGTAGGTATGGCAGCAAGTGTGGGTGCTCAGGCTTTTTTTGATGCCTGTGCAGGGGTGTTAAACCCAAACGGTGTGATGAGTATCAATTTATGGGGTAGTGATAGGCCCTTGTTTAATCAGACAATGTCTCGTATTAATCACAGTTTTGATGGTCGCACAATGATCTTGCCAGTCAAAAACAAAGGCAATGTGATTGGTTTAGCCACAATGCAAACCGTGACTAATGCGAGCTTGAAAAAATTAAAGAATACAGTTGATCAGCAAGAAACTTTTTTGAATGTGAATTTACCAAAATCATTGCAAGATCTTACGCGCCAGAATAGCTCATTTATTAGTCGCTTATTTACCTGAGTTACGAATGATATATTCTCATATTCATAGAAAGCGCAAGTCTGACCTAGGTGTTGTAGAGTTAATTGCTATTGCACTGGGTGGAATGATTGGTGGTGGGATATTTACTATCCTTGGTATATCTGTTTCGATGATTGGTATTTACACACCAGTAGCAATAATAATTGGTGGGCTGATGGCCTATCTTGCCGCTTATTCTTATATAAAATTAGGTGTGTATTATAAAGATGAAGGTGCGAGTTATTCCTTTTTCAAAAGGACATTTCCAAACTCTTCTTTTGCTGCATCACTAGTTGGTTGGTGGGTGATATTTGGATATGTCACAACGATTGCACTTTATTCATATACTTTTTCATCATATGCACTGAGTAACTCTGAATTTTCAGATAGTGTAATGGCGAGGAAATTAGTTGCTGGTGGAGTGATCTTAATTTTTACACTGATCAATATATGGAGTGTAAAAGGAATGGGAAAGGTTGAAGATGTGATGGTCTATACCAAACTCATAATTCTTATTGTAATGTCATTTGTCTTCATAAATAACAGTCAAACAACATTACCGGTGTTATTTGAAAGTGAGAAGCCGACAACTCTGATATCAATATTAATTGTTGCTTCATTAACATTTGTCGCTTATGAAGGTTTTCAACTAGTTATTAATGCTGTTAATAATATGGAGAATCCAGAAAAAAATATTCCTTTATCCATCTATTCAGCACTATTTATTGCCATTATCCTTTATGTCGTCATTTCAGTAGGAGCGATACTTGTCATTCCATTCGATGAAATCATCAAAAACAAAGAGTATGCGTTAGCTTCTGGAGCTGAAAATATATTAGGACATTGGGGAAGTGAACTTATTATTATAGGTGCGCTTTTGGCAACAAGCAGTGCAATTAGTGCGACCTTGTTTGGTGCTTCACGGCAGATGAGTGTAATAGCAAAAGAAGGCTATTTTCCTTCATACCTAATCAAACGAAATAATGGTATTCCTAGTTCAGCAGTTGTAACAATGTCTGGCTTTGCTTTTTTATTAGTTCTATTCTCTGATCTTGAGCTTATTCTTGAATTTAGTAGTATTACATTCCTACTTGTATCGTTGTTAATTGCTTATGCTAACTATAAGGTTCGCAATGAAAGTAAATCATCATCGCTAATGATTGTCACAGCGATGATAGGACTGTTAACTGCGACAGCTATGATCATTTATTATGAAGTAACGAATCAGCCAGAACAGCTACTGTTTATTGGAACAATATTTTTAATTTTAACGTGTAGTGCATGGGCATACTCAAAACATAATAGAGCTAAAATGGGTGTTGAGAATAAATGAAAAAATACATATTCATACTTGTTTTTTTGCAACTAATATTTGTATGTAGTTCTGTCACTGCAAGTGAAATGGAATTGATCATCGTACGATCTGATCATGAATTAATAGTGAAGAAAGATGGTATGACTTTACGCACATTTAAAGTTGCATTTGGGAGTGGTGGAAAGAAGGCAAAGCTAAGAGAAGGCGATCATACGACACCTAAAGGACAATATAGTATTAGTCGAATGCGAGACAGCGACCGTTTCCATCTATTTTTCCAGATAAATTATCCTAATATGAATGATGCAAAGCGTGGACTAAAAAGTCACCTTATTACCCGACCTCAATATCGTGAAATTCTTGATGCGCATACATTTGAGCGTTTACCCCCACAAAATACGGCATTGGGTGGTGCAATTGGCATCCACGGTATTGGCCATGAAACGCAGGATAAACTTGAAATTCATCAAATTGCAGACTGGACACAAGGCTGCATTGCCATGCGCAATGATGAGGTTGAAGAGCTGAGTCGCTATATCAATGTAGGCACTCAAGTCACTATTATTGACTAATTCCTGATTAAAACTGTCGGTTATTAGGCTGAATTTGTTAGAATACGCGATTATATTCACCGAACTCATCTTTTGAGGCTTTAATGCAAGTAGCACCTGACCTGTTTTCATACCGTAAGTTTTGGGCGCACCGTTTTGGTGTAGCGCATCAATTGCCAATGTCACGTGAGGAAATGGATGTGCTTGGTTGGGATTCTTGCGATATTATTATTGTAACGGGCGATGCCTATGTCGATCACCCAAGCTTTGGTATGGCACTGATTGGGCGTTTATTAGAAGCACAAGGTTTTCGAGTTGGCATTATTTCTCAGCCTGATTGGAATAGTGCTGAAGACTTTAAGCAACTCGGTAAACCAAACCTATTCTTTGGGGTCACTGGCGGCAATATGGATTCGATGGTGAATCGCTATACTTCTGACCGTCGTATCCGTAGTAATGATGCTTACACTGCGGATGGTGAAGGTGGTAAGCGTCCTGATCGCTGTGTTGTTCCTTATAGTCAACGATGTCGAGAAGCTTACAAAGGTGTCCCCATTGTTATTGGTGGTATAGAGGCAAGTCTACGCCGTATTGCTCATTTTGATTATTGGTCTGAAAAAGTACGTCGTAGCGTTATCATGGATGCGAAGGCTGATCTTCTTGTATACGGCAATGGAGAACGTCAGGTTGTTGAAATAGCACATCGTTTAGCTCGAAATGAAGATGTAAAAACATTGACTGATATTCGTGGCACTGCGTTTATTACCAAACATGCTCAACGTGATGGCTGGTGGGAAAAAGATTCAAGCAGTGTAGATGTACCTGGAAAGTTAAATCCACCGATAGACCCTTATCAAATGAAAACGGCTGAAACATGTGACGAGTCTCAGGATAAGGAGGCAATGCCAGATGGCGCTCAGGTTATTCATTTCAAGCGTGCTGAAGTTCAAGATAAAGAACACACCGTGGTGCGATTACCTAGTTACCAGTCTGTAAAAGAAGATAAGATTTTATATGCACATACGTCGCGTATTTTACATTTAGAAACTAATCCTGGTAATGCCTTCGCTCTTGTTCAGCAACATGGTGAACGTGATGTTTGGTTGAACCCTCCACCGATCCCATTGACCACAGAAGAAATGGATGGAGTGTTTGATTTACCTTATACCCGTGTTGCTCATCAGCAATATGGTAAGAAAAACATTCCTGCTTATGAAATGATCCGTTTCTCGGTGAACATTATGCGCGGTTGTTTTGGTGGCTGTACGTTCTGCTCGATCACGGAGCACGAAGGCCGCATCATTCAAAGTCGATCAGAAGATTCCATTATTAAAGAAGTAGAAGCGATCCGAGATACCACTCCAGGTTTTACGGGAGTTATCTCTGATCTGGGTGGCCCAACAGCGAATATGTATCGCTTAGCCTGTAAGAGCAAAGAGATTGAAGCAAGTTGCCGACGTTTATCCTGTGTTTATCCAGGAATTTGTAAAAACCTAGGTACGGATCACACACCATTAATAAACCTTTATAAACGAGCTCGAGCACTGCCCGGAATTAAGAAGATATTAATTGCATCAGGTCTACGTTATGACTTAGCAGTTTTATCCCCTGAATATGTTAAAGAATTAGTCACTCATCATGTTGGTGGTTATTTAAAAATTGCACCTGAACATACTGAAGATGGCCCACTTGATCAAATGATGAAGCCGGGGATTGGTACGTATGATGCGTTTAAAGCTATGTTTGATAAATACTCAAAAATGGCAGGTAAAGAACAGTATTTGATTCCTTACTTTATCGCGGCTCATCCAGGCACGACAGATAAAGATATGATGAATTTGGCGATATGGCTGAAACGAAATGGATTTAGAGCAGACCAAGTACAAGCCTATTTACCTTCACCTATGTCAGCCGCTGCCGCAATGTATCACTCGGGTAAAAATACCTTAAGCAAAGTGAAGCGTAAAGGAGGGGATATAACGGTACCAAAAGGTATTAAAGTGCGACGCTTACATAAAGCCTTTTTACGCTATCACGATCCTGAAAACTGGCCTTTATTGCGAGAAGCATTACAGAAAATGGGCCGTTCGGATTTAATTGGTAACGGTAAAAAACATTTGATACCGACGTGGCAACCGGCTGGAACAGGTGGTCAGGGCGAAGGTAAACGAAAAGCGCACGGTGTTAATAGACCTAAGCAAGAAACTAAAGCGAAGTCATTTCGTACGCAGCAGACCCATTCAACGGGAAATAAAGCAAAGTCAAAACCAAAAAAACAGCGACGCCGCTAATTATTAGAGGCGGAGGCGAGTTGGTATAGTCGGGCGAGTTCTTGTTCGAGAGTATTCCCTGGTAATGGCTGATTGACCTTGCTGTACCAATAAGTTGCATTGCTAATATCACCTTCTTCACGGTGTAGGTAAGCATGAATTAGGCAAGCAAGCTCATCATGCTGATGTTGAATCAAATGATGTGCCGCTTCCCAATTTCCATTGGATATTAAATCCAATGCCTGTTTATGTTCTGTTGCCATCACTTTCTCCAAACTGAGGTTAAATAGAGTTATTGCCCAAGAGTAATAAACCCGCAAGAATTGCAAACGGTGACGTTATCACAACATAGCTTAATTTCACTAACTCGTGTAACACGTAAAATAGATCAATTACATAACCCATATATTTTCTCCTTACCAATTAGATAGATGAATTATAATAAGCAGTTGTTACAGCCAAATGACCTTATTATTACCAAATGAATATTCTCGCATTAGATACCTGTACTGAATCTTGTTCTGCCGCTTTGTTGTATCAAGGTGAATTATTTGAACAAGTCGAAATGACCCAACGTGGTCACTCTGACCTTATATTGGGGATGATGGATACACTTTTCAAGCAAGCGGGGACATCTATTTCATCCGTCGATGTCTTAGCTTTTGGTCGTGGACCTGGATCATTTACCGGTGTACGGGTGGGCGTTGGTGTGGCACAAGGTATTGCCTTTGCACGAGATATTCCTGTTGTGCCCATTTCATCGTTAGCCGCTGTGGCACAAGATGCGACAGATAAATTTCAAGTGGAATTCATTGCAGTGGCAATGGATGCGCGTATGGGCGAGGTATATTGTGCCAGTTACCAAGTAGTGAATGGTATTGTTCAATTATTAGGCGAAGAACGTGTTTGTCCTCCAGAACAGTTTATCCCGGAACAGGATCATCAGTGGCTTGCAGTAGGCACTGGCTGGGGTGTTTATGAACAGGAGTTACGAGAAAACTTTGCTGATAAATTGAGCGAGGTTAGTGTTGAACATTATCCTTATGCCAGTCGAATTATCACACTCGCACAGATTGAAATTACTGCTGGTCGCCTATTAACCGCAGATAAAGCCATGCCTGTTTATCTTAGAAATAATGTGGCTAAAAAGAAAGGTGAGCAGAAATAATGAAGAAGCAAGATGCTATTTACGCATCACCCTTAGACGAGATCATCGATTTCCGCTTTGATGAACGTGTGGTCGATGTTTTTCCAGATATGATTCAACGTTCAGTCCCTGGTTACGGGACGTTGATCTCGACTATTGGCGTTTTAGCAGCACGGTATGCTCAAGCTGATAGTCATTGTTATGATTTAGGTTGTTCATTAGGCGCTGTCACCTTATCCATGCGTCAACGTATCAATCAGCCTGACTGTGACATTATTGCGGTTGATAATTCAGCTGCAATGATTGAACGGGGCCAGCAGTTATTAGCGTCTGACAATGTATCTTCTACTCCTGTAACAATGCAATGTGCTGATATTCAGGATGTTGATATTAAAAATGCCTCTGTCGTAGTGTTGAACTTCACACTTCAATTTATCCCTCTTGCAGAACGATTGGCATTAATTGAACGAATTTATCAGGGATTAAACCCTGGTGGCATCTTGATTTTATCTGAAAAAATTGCCTTTGAAGAGCAGGATCGACAAGATTTTCATATCGATGTACACCATGATTTTAAACGTGCCAATGGTTATAGTGACTTAGAAATAAGTCAAAAACGATCAGCATTGGAAAATGTATTAATTCCAGAAACACTTTCAGCACACCAACAACGATTAAGTAATGCAGGTTTTAGCTTTATCGATGTATGGTTCCAGTGTTTTAACTTTGTTTCAATGGTGGCGGTAAAATGAATCCCTATCAATCGTTATTTCCACAACTAACTGAGATGGGATTATCTAGTTGGGCTGATGAATTACAACAGCTTATTCCAGAAAAACTTGCCGCAGAAGGTAGTCATGGAAAAATGGCAGGTTGGCTGGATGCTTTAAATTCCATGCCAGATATTCAGCCAAAAACCATTGAACTAAAAGATAAAGTCGAAGTTGGCAGTGGTGATGAGCTTGCTGATTTTGATCGTGCTGAGTTTATTACTCAGTTGAAAACCTTTCATCCGTGGCGAAAAGGTCCATACAGTTTATTTGGCATTGAACTTAATACCGAATGGCGGTCGGATTGGAAGTGGGATCGCGTTTTGCCTCATATTCAGCCATTAGAAAACAGAAAAGTATTAGATATTGGCGGTGGAAATGGCTATCACGGCTGGCGAATGCTCGGAGAGGGTGCTGACTTAGTATTAGGCATCGATCCAACGTTGGTATTTGTTATGCAATACCATGTGATGCAGAGGTATATTGGTCAGTCAAACCATTATGTCTTACCTATTGGGATAGAAGAACTCCCAGAAAAACTAGGCTGTTTTGATACCGTATTTTCGATGGGTGTGTTATATCACCGTCGTTCACCGTTAGACCACTTATATGAACTCCGAGCTTGTTTACGTGCTGGTGGTGAATTAGTACTGGAAACACTGGTTATTGAAGGTGAGGAAGGCAATGTGTTAATGCCAGAAGGGCGTTACGCTAAAATGCGTAATGTATGGTTTTTTCCTACTATAGATACGATGAAGTTATGGTTGAGACGGTGTGGATTTAAAAATGTACAGTGTGTTGATGTATCCGTGACGAGTACGGAAGAACAACGCGCGACAGAATGGATGACGTTTGAATCATTGACTGATTTTTTAGACCCAGATGATCAGAGTAAAACAATTGAAGGGCATCCTGCACCAATGCGAGCAGTGTTCACCGCTACTGCACCTTAGAACATATTGCTAGGCTATTTCAAAGTAAAGAACTAAAACTAAAGACTAGAAAATGAATACTGCACTTGTCTTCTATCCTATTGTCACCTTGAAAAACGACACATTGAAGTAATATGGATATAAAAAAGCCGCAGCATATTATGTATGCTGCGGCTCTTGAACTGATAAATAGCGTGTTTATTGTTCTAGTTGAGCAATCCATTGTCCATCGTAATTCATGCAAGCATTCAAGTTTTGACCTGCTGTTTTTGAACTGTGTTTAACGGTTAATTTATAGGCAACACAAGGGCGTTGATCTAAACTGAAATGTTTGCCAACAATCAAGTCATAGTGTGTTGTTGTATCCACGTTGTACCAAGAATCAGCTGCACCCGTTGGCTGTGATGACAAAATTTCTTGTGTCTTATTTAAATCAGACACGGTCATCGATGAATCGGTGTCGATCCCTGCTTCAACACCTGCAAATAATTGAGGTGAACTATCAGCTGCATTGACAGAAAATGACAATGCGGTTCCGAATAAGGCAATAAGTAGAGATGTTTTCATTTTGTGTCGCTCCATATAAATCAGTAAAATAATTAACTGTGATTAGAATACAGTGATTGATTTTAAATAGAGTGAGCGTTAAGTCCTTTTTTATAAGGAGTTTATTCCTGATATTTATGACAGTATTGTCATATTCAGTTCTTGATAAATCTTAGTTTTTTTGATGTGTATCTTGGATTACTTCAGCCAGTTCTTGCTCGACGTCTTCATCAATATGCAGTTCACTACTACCTTGAAGTGAGCCAGCATCACTATCGTTATAGGTGGCCAAATCAAGCTTACCCTCACTTTTTGCGACAATGCTTGAGACCACTGCATCACCAGAGACATTAACAGCCGTTCGAATCATATCCATTAAACGATCGACGCCTAAAATCAACCCAATTCCTTCGACAGGTAATCCAACTTGTGCGAATACCATTGATAACATAATTAAACCAACACCAGGAACGCCAGCAGTACCTATTGAGGCGAGTACCGACATCAAGATTACGGTTAAGTAGCCAGTAAAGCCGAGATCAACACCATAGACATTAGCAATAAATACTGTAGCTACCCCTTGCATGATGGCCGTACCATCCATATTGATTGTGGCGCCAAAAGGCACTGTGAATGAAGCAACTGAATTATTGACGCCCATTCGCTCAGTCACACTTCGCAAGGTGACTGGAATAGTGGCATTGGAACTCGCAGTACTAAAGGCAAAGATTTGGGCATTACGTATCTTCTTTAAAAAAATACGAGGACTTAAGCCTGAAAATAGTTTGAGTATAATCATGAGTGTAAAAAAGAGGTGAGTTAATAATGCACCCACTAAAACAAGCACATAACCTGCTAATTGACCTAATAAGTCCAAGCCTAACTCAGCCATTGATTTTGCAATAAGTGCAAATACAGCATAAGGGGCAATAGACATGACAATAGTAACCATTTTCATCATTACTTCGTTGGCTATTTCGGCGGCCTCGATAAAACCTTTTGCTTTTCTACCCACCATTAATAAGCTAATACCCACAAGAATAGAAAAAAAGATCAATGGCAACATATCGCCATTAGCCATCGCTTTAATAGGATTGGTTGGAATGATATTTATTAGTACATCCGAGAGTGGCGGTGCATCTTTACCAGTAAAATTAGCGGCTGATTGAAGACCCATGCCATCACCAATTCCAATACTGGCTGCAAGCGTGATTCCTAGGGTGATTGCGATTGCAGTTGTGAGCATGTAGAGAGCAAATGACTTAGATCCTACTCGGCCTAAGGTGTGAATATTACCAATGCCACAAACACCGCAAATTAAGGAAAAAAATACCAGTGGAACAACAAGCATTTTCAGGGCGTTAATAAACATTTTTCCGATAATATAAAATGCGCCATCGACAATATAAGTATTAACAAAACTACCATCAGCATTAAGCCCACTGATATTGAAAGCCAAGCCAACGGTAATACCTAAAAACATACCGACGAGTACTTTCATTGTTAGGCTTGATTTAGATCCTGTCGACATGATGATTACCTTAGGTTTAGGAGTTTAGGGTGTTTGCGAGTTTAAGAATTTTGCTAGATTGAAAAACAAACTGCCAGCGACGGCCACCTTTTTGTCGCCATAAAATAGCGGCACGGATCCCTGTTAATAATAAAGCACGAACACGGTTAACATTGTCCGATTGTTGCAAAATATTAGGATCGCCGTGAACTTGAATTCTAGGACTTAATTCGCTTATTGTACGATGATAAATATCAGCAAAGCGGGCAATGACTTGTGGATTATTAATGTCGCCAAAATAGTCAATTTGTTGTGGTACTTGCTCGATTTCTCGACTAATTAAATCCATCATTTCAGGACGTTTCGCAAGCTGTCGTTCCAAGTGTAACAAACTGATTACATGACGAAGCACAGCAACATCTTTTTTATCTTTATTTTTTGAAAGTTGATTATTTAACTGTTTGAACCCTGTTTTTAATTGGTTTAAATCACCATAAACAGCCTCGGTTGTTTCCGCCTCAGTAGCTAATAAACTATTTAATAATGTTTCAAAGTCAGCTTGATTAATTTGACCTGTTTCAGCGAGCTGTTGAACGAGTGTTACGGCTTGTAATAGCGCTGCAAGGGCGATAATACGATCACGTTCACGCTGGGATGTACTCATGGATGAATTCCGGGAGCATCAGTACTGACGATGATGCCGCCGCCTAAGCAGTCATCATCAAGGTAAAAAACAACGGACTGACCCGGTGTGACAGCGCGTTGTGCCTGTTCAAATTCAACATGAATTAAACCGTTCTCATCTTCAGTAATAATACAAGCTTGATCAGGCTGTCGATAGCGTGTTTTAGCTTTAGCCTTGCATGGGAATGTTGGAGGGTTTCCAGCAACCCATGATAATTGTTCTGCTTTTAATGAGGTGCTGTGTAACCAAGGGTGATCGCCTTGTACAACATAGAGTATTTTTTTCTCCATATCTTTTCCGGCCACAAACCACGGTTCTCCAGAACTATCTTTACGACCACCAATACCTAAACCTTGACGTTGACCTAATGTGTAATACATCAAGCCTTGATGTTGTCCTATTACTTCACCTTCCGGAGTTTGCATTTCCCCCGGTTGTGCAGGGATATAGCGACCTAAAAACTCACGGAAACGACGTTCACCGATAAAGCAGATACCGGTACTGTCTTTTTTGTCATGAGTAATAAAGCCTGCTTCTTCAGCAATTCTACGCACTTCAGGTTTTGGCAACTCACCAAGAGGGAAGAGTGTACGTGAAAGTTGCTCTTGACCTAATGTATATAAGAAGTAGCTTTGATCTTTATTATCGTCATGACCTTTTAATAAATGAAAGCCATCATCACGTTCTTCAACGCGAGCATAATGGCCCGTTGCAATCATATAACCACCTAATTGCATGGCATGGTCTAAGAAAGCTTTAAATTTAATTTCACGGTTGCATAAGATATCTGGGTTGGGTGTTCTTCCAGCCTTGTATTCATCTAAAAAGTTCTTAAAGACATAATCCCAGTATTCCATGGCAAAGTTAGCTTCATGGAAGGGAATACCAATTTTATCGGCAACCGAATTAGCATCATCTCGATCCTCTGCAATCGTACACTCGCTTTCTTCAGCGAAGTCGACCCAGTTTTTCATAAACATGCCTTCAACTTCATGACCTTGCTGTTGCAATAAAAGGGCTGCAACTGAGGAATCTACACCGCCGGAAAGACCGACTACGACTTTGTTATTTATTTTTTCTGACATGTTTAATTAAAATTTAATCTGAGAATTAATTTAAGTACGTCATTCTCGCATGTTTTAAGCGAGAATCCATAAGAATGTAATTGGATTTCCAATAAAAGAACTTGGGAATGACTCTGAGTTTAATTGCGTAATAAGGTAAGAGGGTAACGCTGACCAGCAAGGTAATCATTCAAACAATCCAATACGAGTGGACTGCGAAAATCAGCCTGCCTTACCAATAATTGTTGCTTATTTAACCATAAAGCTTGATGAATATCGTCATCTAGTTTTTGATTGGGATCATGGTTAGTGGCAGTTCCTGTAAAGCAATAACGAATATACGTGTCTTTATTTTTAGGATGTTGCCAACGATAAATACCAACCAAGTGTGTAGGTTCAAACTGCCATGCTGTTTCTTCGTTTGTTTCACGAATAACCGCATCAATCAGGCTTTCGCCTGACTCGAGGTGACCTGCGGGCTGGTTGAGCGTCATCTTGCCGTTGATTTCTTCTTCGACGACTAGGAATTTTTTGTCCTGTTCGATGACTGCTGCGACGGTGGTTCTTGGAGTCCAAATCATCTGATGATTTTATCATGGCCGGAGTCAAAGTAGGGGCTGGAACTTCTTGCCAATGTCCTGAAGCAAGCCTATCTATTGTCCAATCACCAATGGCATAACGAATTAAACGCAAAGTAGGGTGGCCAACTGCGGCAGTCATACGTCGAACTTGACGATTTTTACCTTCGGTTATTTTTAGCTCAATCCATTGTGTTGGAATCGATTTACGCTCACGTATCGGTGGAATACGATCCCAAATTGTAGGAGGTTCAATTAACGTTGCTTTAGCAGGCCGCGTTATTCCATCTTTAAGCTCAACACCTTGGCGTAACAGCTCTAATGCATTGTCATCCGGAATACGTTCAACTTGAACCCAATAGGTTTTTTCGAGCTTATGTTTTGGATCGCTAATATAATGTTGTAGCGGACCAGAATCGGTTAATAGTACTAAACCTTCACTATCACGATCGAGGCGTCCGGCAGGGTAGACACCTTTAATATCAACAAAGTCTTTTAATGTTTGTCGGCCAGACTCGTCAGTGAACTGAGTAAGTACATCGAAAGGCTTATTAAGTAGAATTAATCGTGGCATAGGCAATAGGTGGATGTCTGGGCTGGCTTTAACAAATGACTATAATATCAAATTATTTATCAATACCGCCCTTGATTTTACAATAGGCCGTCCTCATGTAATTAAAAATCACAGGCAACACGTTTTGAATGTACTGTTTCGTAGTGTAAAATGGCGAAACTTTTGAATGATCACGCCGTAGCGGATTATAAAATTTAACTTTAGGAAATAAAATGAAAGTTTCAGAAAATGCAGTAGTAGTCATCGATTACACGTTAACAGACAATGAAGGTGAAGTAATCGACAGTTCAGAAGGTGCGGGTCCATTAGCTTATTTGCACGGTATGGGTAATATCATCACTGGATTAGAAGAAGCATTATTAGGTAAAGAAGCAGGCGATGAAGTTAAAGCCAGCATTGAACCTGCGAAGGGTTACGGCGAACGTCATGAAGATATGAAGCAAGAAGTGCCAAAAGAATTATTTGGTGGCATTGATAATATTGAAGTTGGCATGCAGTTCCAATCTGAAACAGATGATGGTCCAGTTATGGTAACGGTTGTTGCGATTGAAGAAGAAATGATTACAGTAGATGGTAACCATCCTTTAGCGGGCGTTCATTTGAACTTTGATGTTAAAGTTCGTGAAGTACGTGAAGCGAGTGAAGAAGAATTAGAACATGGTCATGTTCATGGTGAAGGCGGCCATCAGCACTAAATACAGTTCTTTTAGATACTGCTAGAAAGGCGGGCTTTTGCCCGTCTTTTTTATTGGAAAACCTGTAAGATTACTAGATGCTAAATATAGAAAAACTGAATAATCAATTTGAAATAGCGAATCAACTCCGAGTGGTCGAAGGAGCGGGGGGCTTTGCTATGGTTGAGGTTAATAATAAGCATGCGACGGCACTTATTTCAACCTATTCAGGTCATGTTTTAGCCTACCAGCCTAAAAATGAGGCTGAACCATTATTGTTTTTAAGTGAGCAAGCAGAATATACACAAGGCAAGGCGATTCGTGGTGGTGTACCTGTTTGTTGGCCTTGGTTTTCAGATGAAGGTGTTCCTGCACATGGCTTTGTACGGAATCAGCAGTGGGATATCGTTTCAACGTTGCAACTGGATGATGGTACGACAAAGTTAGTATTAGCCATTGAAGATAATGAGCATAGTGAATCATTATGGAATCATAAGTTTAAGTTACAGTTGGAAATTACCATTGGAAAAAGTCTAACAATGACATTAACAACGTTTAACTTAGATAAAGATGACTTTACGATTTCTCAAGCATTGCATACTTACCTAGCGGTAGCCGATGTTAATCAGATTGAAGTCATTGGGCTTGATGGTTTTCATTATTTAGATAAATTGAACGGTTTTGATAAAAGCTATCAATCAGGTGAACTACATATTGATGGGGAGTTAGACCGGATTTATGGTTCACTTGAGAATAATATTATTCTCAACGATCCTACTTGGAAACGTAAAATAAGAATTTCATCTCCAGGTTCAAATACAGCAGTTATTTGGAATCCAGGCGCAGAAAAAACAGCCTCAATGGCAGATCTTGGAAAGGATGATTATAAACAGTTTATCTGTATTGAAGCGGCAAACACGGCGTGCGATAAAACAACTGTGCCTGCAGGCGGTTCAAGCTGCTTAACAGTTGACTATGCGATTGAGCACTAGAGACTATTTATACCCGAGTTAGTTCTGCTCTTTGATGTGGAATAAATGTAACCTTAAGCCAACACGCTAAGTTGATATCGCCTGTCAGTCTGTTTAGTGCCAAAAGCAATCCTTTGTTTAACGGTAGTTTTTTTCTGGCTCGTATTTGGAGTTATGGTGACTTAGAATTCCTTTTTCCAATGTTCAAGTCATTTTAGAACTGCCATATAATCAAAGGGATACGCTCTTTTTGTGTAACTTTTTTTGGCTTAGGGAGTTTTTCGGGCCCCATTAAACGATGATGAGTCAGCGCGGTGACACTGGTTTCTATACCCGGTAACTTTAATTCATCTGTTAAAACACGAATACGCTCTAATTGTAAATTCATACTGCCTCCGATAAGTGTTCATATACAGGTAGTTTATATTGTCATACCAGACTTGTTGCAGGATCCCTTGAAAATAACTCAAAGGCCTGACAGTGACACGCTTCCAAAGTGTCGTAACGCATGCTATCGGTAATCATGACACAAAGCACGGCCTATATCCAAGAACACACACATCAGCAACAATGGGGCTCCGCTATCAACTTTCATTTAAAGTAAAGTTGTTAAGGCTTTACATAAATGTCAATCATTGACATTGCTCGTCTGGTAGATCATAATTTAACAAAAATAAAAGGAGAATCGAATGAGTACTAATATATCGCTTACCCCAGAACTTGAGCTTTATGCAAAAAAACAAGTTTCAAGTGGATTGTATAATTCTGTTAGTGAATTTATGCGTGAAGCTGTACGCCTACATCGTGAAAAAAACAGGGAGCATGAGCTCTACCTGCAAGCAATGCATAAAGAATTATCATTAGCAGAAGCAGAAATTGATCAAGGGCAACTATCCCCATTTAATATGCGTGAACTCACAGAGCGTGCATTTAATGAAATAGACAGTGAAAATGCAAAATAAGCCCCTCCCTATAGTTAAAACGCCTACTGCAGAAAGAAAAATCATTGAAATTGCAAAATGGTCAGCTACAAAATGGGGCAGAAAAATAGCACGTGATTATTTAGACAATATAGAGCGAATCATTAATCTCGTTGCCTCAGCTTTACTGCCTACTCAAAAGAGCAGTGAGTTTAGCGATAGATTTACTTTCTGCCTTGCGGAACAGCACTATATATTCTTTGAAATTCAGAAAGATAGGCTTATTATTGCAACGATCTTTCACACGGCGATGAATATAAAAGAACGAATAGGTGAAGAGCAGCTAGGGCTGAGTCAGGAAATAAAGAGGATAAAATAGAATGAAAGAATTACTGGAAGAAATTACTCATTCTTGGGTTACAGCAATCCATGAGGGGTTTGCTAACCATCCTCTGGCACAGAAAATAAGAATAGAGCTCCCTAATTTAGTTCGAGAATATATTACAGACTTGCACCCTACTTTTACAGTAAAATCTAGTGCTGGTGCGGGTAATTGGGCAAATATACCATGGCTGTCTATATTGGATCCTGAAATAACAAATACAACACAAAGCGGAATTTACCCTGTTTATTTATTTAAAGCTGATGGTAGTGGAATATATCTGTCTTTAAATCAAGGAACAACAAATCCTGTAAAGTCTCTTGGTAAAAAGGAAGCTCAGCAACATGCTATAAAGACTGCTCAATATATACTGGAGTCAATTGAAGGCTTAATAAATTGGGGTGATTCTGCTATAGATTTAGCTGCTGGTACCGCACTTGGAAAATCCTATGAATACCCTAATATAGTAGCGAAATATTATCCAGCCGAATCAATTCCTAGTGATGATGTGCTAAAAAAGGATCTTTTAGAATTGCTTGGCTTTTATAAGCAAATACACGAGATTTGGGGTGAAATAAAAAACAAATCAAATACTCTTGATTTTGTTGAAAAAACTATTAGACCAAAGAATAATATTAATTTACCCAAACCATTCATTCTTCTATCTGGTATATCAGGTACAGGTAAAACACGTTTCGTAAAACATCAAGCTCAACTTTGGCCAAATGCATCAAATTATCAGTTAGTGCCTGTGCGTCCTGACTGGCATGAACCCTCTGATTTATTAGGTTATATTTCCCGCTTGGGTAGTCACGGTGCAGAATCTATTGTCACTGATTTTTTGGTCTTTATT